>ULQX01012479.1_pt1 | contig 47951 bp, 40 predicted proteins | sample 1954941 | NCBI WGS metagenome assembly ULQX01 (sample SAMEA4835667, study PRJEB28245) | human gut metagenome | biome: gut microbiome; material: fecal sample | place: Denmark | collected 2008
AGCACGAGTATCGTGCGGTTTTGCGAATGTGCGTGGGATGGTTTTAAATAGTTACGGTAAATAGAAACACGAAATGAGGTAATTATGGAAGCATACACGAGTTTTGCCCGGGTGTATGACATGTTCATGGACAATGTGCCATATGAGGTGTGGGGCAGATATATTGTCGAAAAACTGCGTGCAAATGGCATAGACAGTGGATATGTCGTGGACTTAGGCTGTGGTACGGGAAAGCTTACCACGCTTCTTGCAGATGCAGGCTATGATATGATAGGCATTGACAATTCTTTTGACATGCTTGATATGGCGCTTGAGAGAGAGGATGACAGAATCCTTTATCTGATGCAGGATATGAGAGAGTTTGAACCGGGAGAAAAGGTGAGTGCCGTCGTAAGCGCATGTGACAGCATCAATTATATTCTTGAGCCTGATGATCTTCAGGCAGTTTTTTTCTGCGTGAGCGAAAGTCTTAAAGAGGGTGGCATTTTTATATTTGATATCAATACTCCATACAAATATGAGGTGCTCATGGCTGATAATACCATAGCTGAAAACCGTGATGAGGGCAGTTTTATATGGGACAATTATTATGATGCCGATGAGAAAATAAACGAGTATGACCTGACACTTTTTATAAAGGAGCAGTCAGAGGATGAGGATGACATCTACAAGAAGTTTGAGGAAACTCATTTCCAGAGATGCTATGAGATTTCAGAGCTTAAGGAGCTTCTTGAGCAGTCGGGACTTGTGTTTGATGCGGTGTATGATGCGTACACAGACAATCAGGTGAAGTGTGACAGTGAGAAGGTCACTGTAATTGCACATAAAGCATAGAATTAGATAATGAGAGGTAAATTATGTCAGATTATATAGTAAGAGCAACAGCGGCGGATGCCAATATCAGAGCATTTGCTGTAACATCAAAGGAGATGGTGGAGACCGCCAGAGAGGATCACATGACAACACCTGTCATGACGGCGGCACTTGGCAGACTTCTTTCTGCGGGAGCCATGATGGGAGCTATGATGAAGGGCGATAAGGATATCATAACTCTTCAGATACAGTGCAGCGGACCTGCAAAGGGACTTACCGTCACAGCAGATTCGCACGGCAATGTAAAGGGCTTTGCCATAAGTCCACAGGTTGAGCTGCCACTCAATGCGGCAGGCAAGCTCGATGTGGGTGGAGCACTTGATCTTGGAATACTTACAGTCATAAAGGATATGGGTTTAAAGGAGCCGTATTCAGGTCAGTGTGAGCTTAAAACAGGTGAGATAGCTGAGGATCTGACCTATTATTTTGCCACATCTGAGCAGATTCCGTCGGCGGTTGGTCTTGGCGTGCTGGTGGATAAGAACCAGAGCGTAAAGCAGGCCGGTGGATTTATCATCCAGCTTATGCCGTTTACACCGGATGAGGTTGTGGACAGGCTTGAAAAGAAAATCACAGAGATTGATTCGGTGACACAGATGCTTGACAGGGGGCTGACTCCGGAGCAGATACTTGAGGAAATTTTAGGGGATTTCGGGCTTGACATCACAGATACGACTGAGACACGCTTCCACTGTGACTGTTCAAAGGAGCGTGTGAGCAGAGCACTTTCCACACTGAGCAAAAAGGATCTTGATTCCATTATCGCAGATGGTGAAAGCATTGAGGTAAAGTGCCAGTTCTGTAATAAGGCATATGAGTTTACGGTGGATGAGTTGAAGGAGATGCGCTAATTGAAGGACGGATATATAAAGGTCGCTGCAGCGACACCAAAGGTAAAGGTAGCTGATACTGTATACAACGGACAGCTTATTAAAGCTCTTATGAAGGAGTGCACTGATAATGGGGCAAAGGTGGTTGTTTTCCCGGAGCTTTGCATTACCGGATACACCTGCCAGGATCTTTTCTGGCAGGATAAGCTCATAGCTTCAGCAGAGGATGAGCTTATAGGAATAGCTGATTACAGCAGGAGCCTTGACGGCATATTTTTCATAGGGCTTCCATATGAGATAAACGGCATGCTATACAATATGGCGGCAGTCGTATCGCGCGGAGAGGTGCTTGCCATGGTGCCAAAGACATTTCTGCCAAACTACAATGAGTTTTATGAGGCAAGGCATTTTGCATCGGGAGAAAACCTTAGCACATATGTCACACTGAAAAATGGACAGCAGGTGTCTGTAGATACTGATTTTATTTTTAGCTGCAAGCAGCTGCCAAAGCTTAAGATAGCGGTAGAGCTTTGTGAGGATCTCTGGACTCCGAACCCGCCGAGCATCAGACACGCGATGTCGGGTGCCACTGTGATTGTAAATCTATCAGCATCAGATGAGGTGACAGGCAAGGCAATATACAGGAGAGAGCTTGTGAGCGGACAGTCTGCCAGATTAATCTGTGGATATATTTATGCGTCAGCGGGAGACGGTGAGTCCACACAGGATGTGGTCTACTCAGGACACAATCTCATCTGTGAAAACGGAAATGTGATTGCCGAGTCAAAGCGCTTTACAAATGAGACTATATACAGCGAGTTTGATGTGGAAAGAATAGAGACTGAGAGGCGCAGGATGACAACATTTGTTGTCGAGGATGATCACAGATGGGCTGAGTTTGATCTTGAGGTAAAGGATACCACTCTTAGCCGCTATGTAAATCCGGCTCCTTTTGTTCCTGCAGACAAGACAGACAGGGACAGACGCTGTGATGAGATTCTTATGATCCAGGCTATGGGGCTTAAAAAGAGATTAGAGCATACCAACTGCAAGACCGCGGTTATCGGTATTTCAGGAGGACTCGACTCCACACTGGCACTGCTTGTCACGGTAAGAGCATTTGACCTTTTGGGAAAGGATCACAAGGATATAGCGGCAGTTACTATGCCGGGCTTTGGAACAACAGACCGCACATATGACAATGCGGTAAATCTCATTAAATGCCTTGGAGCTACATTTATCGAGGTGGATATAAAGGATGCCGTAAATATACATTTCAGGGATATCGGACAGAATCCGTCTGTGCATGATGTCACCTACGAGAATGGACAGGCACGCGAGCGCACACAGATACTTATGGATATCGCAAACAAGGAAAACGGAATGGTTATAGGTACAGGAGATTTGTCAGAGCTGGCACTCGGCTGGGCGACCTACAACGGAGACCATATGTCCATGTATGCTGTAAATGCATCGGTTCCAAAGACTCTGGTGCGCCATCTGGTAAAATACTATGCAGATACATGCGGCAGCGATTTGCTGGAAAGTACACTTCTTGATGTGCTTGATACACCTGTTTCGCCTGAGCTTTTACCACCTGAAAACGGTAAGATTTCACAGAAGACAGAGGATCTTGTGGGCCCTTATGAGCTGCATGACTTCTTCCTTTACAATATGCTGCGCTGCGGCTATGCTCCTGCCAAGGTTTACCGCCTTGCAAGGATAGCATTTGAAGGAAAATATGATGATGAGTTTATTCTCAAATGGCTTAAGAACTTCTATCGCAGATTTTTCGCACAGCAGTTCAAGCGCTCATGTCTGCCGGATGGACCAAAGGTAGGAACAGTGGCGGTCTCACCGAGAGGAGACCTAAGGATGCCTTCTGATGCGTGCGGACGTATCTGGATGGATGAAGTTGATAAGCTGTAATAGTAAGAGGAAAACAATGGGAAAGACACATAAGAAAACTGATAGAAGGCAGGGAGGCATAAAACGTGCAAGGCACAGTGACAGGCGCATGAAAATAGGCGCAATAGTCCTTTGTGCAGCGATAGCCATAATAACATTTGTGGCTGTGGGCATGCAGCTTTTGGTTCCTGTTACAGAAGCAGCGGTAAGTGCTGATAATAAGACACGCTCAGGGAATGTTGATGTGCAGAAGAATAATAATTCACTTACCGCATCTAAAATGGATTCAGGAAAAAAGCAAAACAGCTCAGAGGCTGATGTAAACGCTGCGGAGGAAAGCAGCGAGCCTGACAAGGAAACGAAGCTTGATGAGATACTTCAAAGTGCAGAGTATCCGGTGCAGCTAAAGGAGCTTGCGAAGAAGAATGATGAGGCAATTGACTTCATATATGAGTATCCTAAGGAGCACTCGAAAAAGCATGACATTGATCTGACTGCAGAGGCTTCGCAGGATACAGTACCTCTATTGCAGCAGTGGGATAAGAGATGGGGCTATGAAAAGTACAGCGGCAATTATTTTGCGGCGAGTGGCTGCGGTCCGACTGCACTTTCGATGGTTGTATTATATCTGACGCATGATGCACAGGCATCACCTCTTGCAGTAGCAGAGTATGCAAAGGAGGCCGGCTACAGTGTGGACGGCTCCGGAAGTGCATGGGATCTTATTAGCAAGGGCTGCAGACACTACGGCGTAAATGCTAAGACTATAAAGGAGGATGAGGATACATTTAAAGAAAGGCTTGATGAGGGCAATCTGATAGTCGTAAATGTCGGTCCGGGAGATTTCACAGACAATGGACATTTTATGGTGATCACAGGCTATGATGATGAGGGCTTTACTATAAATGATCCAAACAGTATCATAAAGAGCAATACCCACTGGCAGTTTGAGAGGCTGAGTTCGCAGATCAGGGCTGCATGGAGGATGTTTGTGTAGATAATAGCAGCAACATATGCATTTATGCTGATGTTTGTGATGCATATGGAAAAACAGAAAATAAGAGATAATAAAACCTGCTGTGTCATGCTTGTCTGACACAGCAGGTTTTTAATTACTTTCATGATTAATCATAAATGAGGGGCAAAATACCTTTTGACCCCTCATATCATTAGTATAGTGTACTAAATTTATACGGACTAATAATAAACAGTAAAGTATGGTATGCAGATTATAGCAATTGAATACCATGCTCCTCACATTCCTTAATTGTCTCCTCAGGCCACAGTGAGCTCTGTACCTCACCGATATGAGCCTTTCGGAGGAAGAACATACAGATTCGTGACTGTCCGATTCCGCCTCCGATAGTATACGGAAGCTCCTTGTTGAGGATAGCCTTCTGGAATGGAAGCTTGGCACGCTCAGGACATCCGGCCTTGTCAAGCTGCTCCTTCAGAGATTTTTCATCTACACGGATACCCATTGATGAAAGCTCAAGTGCGATATCAAGAACAGGATAGTATACGATGATATCAGCGTTTAAAGCCCAGTCGTCATAGTCAGGGGCACGTCCGTCGTGAGGCTCTCCGTTTGCAAGCTTGTCACCAATCTGCATTACACAGATTGCACCCTTTGCCTTTGCAAAATAATACTCGCGCTCCTTTGGAGTATTGTCCGGGAACATTTCCTCAAGCTCTGATGTGGTGATAAAGGTGATATCCTTTGGCAGAATCAAATCTATGTAGTCGTACTGTATAGCCATATACTGCTCGGTCTTGCGCAGGCATTTGTATACTGTCTTTACTGTTTCCTTAAGGAAGTCTAAGTTTCTGTCCTCCTTGCGGATGACCTTTTCCCAGTCCCACTGGTCAACAAATATAGAGTGGATATTGTCAGTCTCCTCATCACGTCTTATGGCATTCATATCTGTGTAGATGCCCTCGCCGAGAGAAAATCCGTATTTCTTTAATGCATATCTCTTCCACTTGGCAAGAGAGTGAACGACCTCAGCCTCCTTGTCACCCTGCTCAAGGATGCCGAAGGTAACAGGTCTTTCATATCCGTTTAAGTTATCGTTTAAGCCTGTGGTAGGATCAACGAAAAGCGGTGCTGAAACACGTGTCAGGGAAAGACGCTGTGCGAGCATGCCCTGGAAGAAATCCTTAACAGTCTTGATGGCAAGCTGTGTATCGTGAAGATTCAGTGCCGAAGAATAGTTCTTTGGTATTGTTAATTTGCTCATTTTCGATTAAACCTCGTTGTATTATTAATTTTTAAATAAAATTCCTTTAACCTGATTATTATATCACAATTTTTCTAGAAAGATAGTCCATAATATGATAAAATTAGATAGTTTAAAGAGAAACAATATCGTTTTACCTTATTTTTACGTGTTTAAGGTGTTAATGAAAGGTAGTAGATTTATATGAGAAAAAGAGATATGACCTTTGCTTCGGCGGTGCTTGAGGCAATAGATGCTATTTTAGCTCTTGCGTATATAGGCTTACAGATTTATTATGGAGTGTGCTATCACATACAGGTATTTAAGTTTGTGGCCAATATACTTGTGCTTTTGCTTGTATACATTGCAATCACATGGCTGCAGCATTATCCGGAAAAGCTCAATCACATAGCAGAGGAGCTGTGTGTGGGCAATATCAGAAAGTATTCACTCAGGCTTTTGACGTTTGTAAAGATTGTTTTTACTGCGGGGCTTTTGGTGCCATGCGTGTGTGATGCGTTTGGAATAGCAATCCGCGATGTATACAGCCTCATTATGATAGGGCTCATCCTTGTGGTGTCGGCATATTATGAGTACAGGATATTTCAGGAAATAAAGTCATTGCGGAAATAATATAGGAGAAATAAAATGCAGCTTAGTATAGAAGAAGTTAAAAAGCTGGATAGTAACAGCTATCAGATAATAGATATAAGAAGTGAGGAAGAGGTGGCGCACGGTGCCATAAAGGGAGCACTCAATATTCAGGCAGAGGAAATAGAGTCCGATGAGAGGGTGCCGCATGATAAGAAGCTTGTCATAGTCTGCAGCCGTGGTAAGACGAGTGTGGATGTGGCAGAGTATCTCACAGAAAAAGGTTTTGATGCGGCAAGCTTAAAGGGCGGCTATATAAGCTGGCTGCTTGATGCCATGAAAGAGGATGAGGTGGCAGAGCGCGATATAAAGGCGGATGTGGAGCAAAGCATCAGAAAGAAATTTAAGAAATCCATCTGGCGCAAGTTTACAAAGGCGATAAATACCTATGAGCTTGTAAAGCCGGGGGATAAGATTGCGGTGTGTATCTCGGGAGGTAAGGATTCCATGCTCATGGCAAAGCTTTTTCAGGAGCTTAAGCATCACAACAAGTTTGATTTTGATGTGAAGTTTCTCGTCATGGACCCGGGCTACAATGAGGCAAACAGGCATGTCATAGAGGAAAACTGCAGGAACCTTGGCATCCCTGCCACTATTTTTGAGTCAGATATATTTGATGCTGTATATGATATCGAAAAATCGCCATGCTATTTATGTGCGAGGATGAGAAGAGGACATCTGTATGCATTTGCAAAGGAGCTGGGCTGCAACAAAATTGCGCTCGGACATCACTATGATGATGTTATCGAGACGATACTCATGGGCATGCTCTACGGTGCACAGGTACAGACCATGATGCCTAAGCTTCACAGCACAAACTTTGAGGGCATGGAGCTTATCAGGCCTCTTTACCTGGTCAGGGAGGACGATATCAAGGCATGGCGTGATTACAACGGTCTGCATTTCATACAGTGTGCCTGCAAGTTTACAGATACCTGTACCACCTGCAATAATGAGGAAAACCGCTCAAAGCGTGTTGAGATAAAGCAGCTCATCGCTAATCTTAAAAAGGTGAATCCTTTTGTCGAGGCAAATATATTTAAGAGCGTGGAGAATGTAAATCTGGCTACGGTTGTAGCATATAAAAAGGATGGCATAAAGCACAGCTTCCTAGATCACTATGATGAATAAGACAGATATATTTCAGGAGGGCATTGTATGGCAGATATCATGGATTATATTGACTGGCGTGGAGATATAGGCTTTGATGAGGTGCATGTAAATGAGGTGGACGGACTGATTTTTTCACAGCTTATTTATGTGCAGATGAAGCCATATATGCCGGATGCAAAGAAGTCATACCTTACGATAAAACAGCTTTCAAGCCTTTACTGTGCGGATCACAGTGATGATGAGATTGAGCAGATGCCTAATCTTTTCCGCCACTCCGCGAGGCTGCTTCAAAAGCTGGCGCACTCAAGGCGCTATGCTGACTGCATTTTGAGATATTATATATACGATATTAGTGAAAGAGAGGAGTCGCAGTTTTCTGCGGTTACGATAGAACTGCCTGACGGCACATATTTCATTTCCTACAGTGGTACAGACCATTCCGTGGTCGGCTGGAAGGAAAACTTTAATCTAAGCTATCTCGATGAGACACCGGGACAGAACAAGGCGAAAAAATATTTAAAGCAGGTGGCAGCATATATATGCAATGATGATATGGTCATAAATGAAAAAGCCATAAATGATAAAGCTTTAGATGATGAAAATATCAACAATAAAAGCATCAATACAGGAAAGCTGTGGATAGGCGGACACTCAAAGGGTGGAAATCTGGCAGTGTTTGCCGCCATGCATGTGGATAAAGAGGTGCAGGATGTCATTATTAAGGTGTTTAATTTTGACGGGCCGGGCTTCAATCACAAGATGATATATACGGCAGGCTACAAAAGAATTTTTGACAGAATAGAGACATTTCTGCCACAGTCGTCTATTGTTGGCTTATTGCTTGAGCATGTGGACGATTATGAGGTGGTAAGAAGCCGTAATTCGGGGCCGCTGCAGCATGATGCTTTTTCATGGGAGATAATGGGCGGAAGTATCATAAAGGCGGATGGGCTGGACAAAAACAGTGTGCGCCTTGACAAGACACTCAGAAACTGGATAGGCAGCATGGATGAGGCGCAGCGAAAGCAGTTTGTAAATGTGCTTTTTTCAATAGCATCGGACTCCAATTTTGAGAACCTTGACCAGATGTCATTTAAGCAGCTCATTGAGATGATAAAGGCTGCCGATGAGCTGTCAAAGGCTGACTGGAGCATGCTTAAGGATACAGTAAGACTCCTGATTTCTGCCGGTGTCGGCGTGGTCAGGGATGAAAAGGAGAAATAAATGTTAAATCAGTTTTCAAGAACACAGCTTTTGCTTGGAAAAGAGGCGATGGATAGGCTAAAGGGCGCAAGAGTCGCAGTATTTGGAATAGGAGGAGTGGGCGGATATGTCTGCGAGGCACTAGTCAGAAGCGGCGTGGGAGCGATTGACCTTATCGATGATGACAAGGTGTGTCTTACAAACCTAAACAGGCAGATAATCGCAACCCGAAAGACCATAGGAAAATACAAGACAGATGTGATGGAGGAGAGGATTCATGATATTAATCCTGATGTCAGTGTCGTGACGCACAGGTGCTTCTTTTTGCCGGAAAATGCTGATAAATTTCCGTTTGAAGAGTATGATTATATAGTTGACGCGGTTGATACGGTCACAGCAAAGATTGCGCTTGTCATGAAGGCACAGGAGAAAAATGTCCCTATCATAAGCAGTATGGGAGCGGGAAATAAGCTGGATGCAAGTGCATTTAAGGTGGCTGATATATATAAGACCAGCATGTGTCCTCTTGCAAAGGTCATGCGCCGTGAGCTTAAAAAACGTGGCGTGAAAAAGCTCAAGGTGGTATACTCTGAGGAGAAGCCTACAAGACCGATAGAGGATATGTCTATAAGCTGCAGAACCAACTGCATCTGCCCGCCGGGTGCCGAACACAAGTGCACAGAGCGCAGGGATATTCCCGGAAGCCTTGCATTTGTACCATCAGTGGCAGGACTTATCATCGCAGGCGAGGTGGTACAGGACATAGCCTTTGACAGGGTATGATGAAGAATACAATTACGAAAAGAGAGGAATAAAAATGCCAGTATTTGATTTTAGCGATACACCGGTAGCAAACGAGCATCCGGAGTGTACATATGAGACATTTCATTCGACAGAGACCAAGGCATCGGCCGATAAACCGATTGTTGTGATAGACAATAAGCAAAAGGAATGGGCGCATCATGCGCTCGGTATGTTTACAAATCCGATAAAGCGTACATCCTTTGAATTTGAGGATGGTGATGGGGTGACCAGTGCAGATATCCTGCGCATTGATTCCCGCTTCGTTAGCCTTTTTAAGTGGCTTGGCGAAAATCACATAAAGGTACAGCTTTCAGGAGCCAATACACCTGACGGATATGCAGTATACAGGGTGAGGGAGGTGGCTCTCGGCAGAGGCACAAAGCTGTCTGCAGAGGATGGATTCCTGCAGTATATGATGGAAAGGCTCTTTGCCAGCACCATGCCTGAGGATGAACCTGACCTCGATGATTACGAGGAAGAGGGCGACAGCATGAAGCTCACCAGTATACAGAGCATCACAGATTTCATGACCTGTGCAGGCCGTACACTGCCTGACAATATATTGCTGTGGGCTAGGAGAAATCTGGCAGTTGCGCGTTCAAGCGAGGTATCACCTGAGGAGAGACGCCATGCACAGAGAGCACTTTCCATCATGATGAATATCCAGTGGAAGGGAAATTACTTTGAGGCAATTGACCCTGTGGAGGCAAGGCGCATACTCGATGAGGAGCTCTATGGCATGGAGAGCGTGAAGCAGAGAATCATTGAGACCATTATCCAGATAAACAGGACTCATACACTTCCTGCCTACGGACTGCTGCTCTGTGGACCGGCAGGAACCGGAAAGTCACAGATTGCATATGCTGTTGCACGTATACTCAAGCTTCCATGGACCACACTCGATATGAGCTCCATAAATGATGCGGAGCAGCTCACAGGAAGCTCAAGAATCTATTCAAACGCAAAGCCGGGAATCATTATGGAGGCATTTTCACAGGCGGGAGAGTCAAATCTTGTATTTATCATCAATGAGCTCGACAAGGCCTCAAGCAAAAACGGCAACGGAAATCCGGCAGATGTGCTTTTGACACTGCTTGACAATCTGGGCTTTACAGACAACTATATGGAGTGTATGGTGCCGACCGTCGGAGTATATCCGATTGCAACAGCCAATGATAAATCCCAGATTTCTGCACCGCTTATGTCACGTTTTGCAGTGATTAATATTCCGGACTATACCGATGAAGAGAAGAAGGTCATCTTCCAGAGATTTGCCCTGCGCAAGGTATTTGAGCGAATGGGAATGAAGGAGGAGGAGTGCGTTCTCACAGAGGACGGACTTGATGCAGTGATTAAGCTTCACGAGAACACATCGGGCATAAGAGATCTCGAGCAGGCTGCAGAGCATCTGGCTGCAAATGCACTTTATCAGATAGAGGTTGATAAGGTAAAGCAGGTGGTATTTGACGCTGAGGCTGTTTTTGAGCTTTTAGGCTAGCAGGATATGATTACGGATACAGGAAATGTTACGAAAATAAAAGGAGATGGTCAGGATGAGAGAATTTGGAAAATCCAGAAAATTAGATAATGTGCTTTATGATGTTAGAGGACCGGTGGTGGATGAGGCGGCCCGCATGGAGGAAAACGGCACAAATGTGTTGAAGCTCAATATAGGAAATCCTGCGCCGTTTGGCTTCAGGACACCTGATGAGGTGATATATGATATGTCTCGCCAGCTCACGGACTGTGAGGGGTATTCCAACTCCAAGGGACTTTTTTCTGCAAGAAAAGCAATCATGCAATATGCACAGCTCAAAAAGCTTCCTAATGTGACGGTTGAGGATATCTACACCGGAAACGGAGTCAGCGAGCTTATAAACTTAAGCATGTCAGCGCTTCTTGACAATGGTGATGAGGTGCTGGTGCCGGCACCGGACTATCCGCTTTGGACAGCCTGCGTTACACTTGCGGGAGGCACGGCAGTGCACTATATCTGTGATGAGCAGTCAGAGTGGTATCCGGACATAGAGGATATCAAAAAGAAGATTACAGACAAGACAAAGGCAATCGTAATAATCAACCCTAATAACCCTACAGGAGCGCTCTATCCAAGGGAGGTGCTGCAGCAGATAGTTGATGTGGCAAGAGAGCACGAGCTTATGATTTTTTCGGATGAGATATATGACAGGCTTGTGATGGATGACTATGAGCATGTGTCTATTGCGTCGCTTGCACTGGACCTCTTCTGTGTGACCTTCAGCGGTCTTTCTAAGTCACATATGATAGCAGGCTATCGTATCGGATGGATGGTTTTAAGCGGCAACAAGGCGCTCGGAAAGGACTATATCGAGGGTCTCAACATGCTCTCAAACATGCGTCTTTGCTCGAATGTTCCGGCGCAGTCGATAGTGCAGACAGCTTTAGGCGGATATCAGAGTGTAGGCGAGTATATTGTGCCGGGCGGACGAATCTATGAGCAGAGAGAGTACGTCTACAAGGCATTAAACGATATACCGGGAATTTCGGCAGTAAAGCCAAAGGCAGCATTTTACATATTCCCAAAGATTGATACTGCAAGGTTCAACATCACAAACGATGAACAGTTTGCACTCGATCTGCTTCGTGAGAAGAAGATACTCATCATCCACGGCGGCGGCTTCAACTGGGATAAGCCGGATCACTTCAGAGTGGTATATCTGCCTCGAACAGAGATATTAAAGGATGCCACAGGCAAGCTTGCAGACTTTTTGTCTTCATATAAGCAGAAATAATTATTGGCATAGATAATTATAAAACATATGATATAAAACATATAACATAAAACATATAAGCTCCGGCACAGAAAACTTTTTGTTCTGACCGGAGTTTTTATATTATGCTGTAATATTTTTTAAAAGTAACCTACCTGTAACTTTACATAATGTATTATACATTTGTATCGCGGGACGGCTGCACTTTAAAGGACAGACCGCATAGCGCATAAAAATGCATAGAGAAGAAAAGGAGAATTAAATGGAACTGCTTAGAGTAGAACACTTATCAAAAATATACGGAGCCGGAGAAAATCAGGTCAAGGCTTTGGACGATGTGTCATTGAGCGTGGAAAAGGGAGAGTTTGTGGCAATTGTCGGGGCGAGCGGCTCCGGAAAATCCACACTGCTTCATCTGCTTGGAGGTGTTGACAGGCCAACAAGCGGAAAGGTGTATATAAACGGCACTGATATTTTTGCAATGAATGATGATGAGCTTGCCATATTCAGAAGAAGACAGGTGGGTATCATTTATCAGTTTTATAATCTGATACCTATATTAAATGTGGAGGAAAACATGGCAATCCCGATGGAACTTGATGGAAGAAAGGTGGAAAAAGCACAGATGGATGACATGCTTTTGCGCCTTGGACTTACAGAGAGACGCACTCATCTGCCAAATGAGCTTTCAGGAGGACAGCAGCAGCGCACATCTATAGGAAGAGCCCTTATTACGAGACCATCTATAGTGCTCGCGGATGAGCCGACCGGAAACCTGGATACCAAGGCCAGCAACGAGATTATGCATCTCTTAAAGACCTCAAACCGTGAGCTCAACCAGACAATCATTATGATTACACACAATATGGAGCTTGCAAAGGCGGCTGACCGCACAATAATGATAGAGGATGGTAAAATCAGATGAATTTGATGAAGACACTCACATTAAAAAACTTAAAGCTCAACAGGAAAAGAACTATTGTCACGATAGTCGGAATAATTCTTGCAACAGCGCTTTTGTCGGCGCTTGTCACACTTGTGTCAAGCTTTCAGTACAGTATGATTGAATACCAGAAGCAAAAGGACGGCGACTTTCATGTGAAATTTTCGAATGTGAAAATGTCTGAGCTTTCAGAGTTTAAAAACAACAGAAATATTGAAAGTACATTTGAGACGATGGGGATGGGCTTTGCTAAGCTAGACGGCTGCAAGAATGAGGATAAGCCGTATGCATATGTCATGGCAACAGATGAGGCAGGCTTTGAGAAAGGCTGCTTTAACCTGATAGAGGGGCGCATGGCAAAAAATGAGGATGAGATAATCATTCCAAGGCACTTAAAGACAAACGGACGAATCGACATAAAGGTGGGAGATGAGATAACACTGGATGTCGGAAAGCGATATGATTCAAACACCGAAGGTGTCATATCGGAAAACTGCGCATATGAGCATGAGGCAGAGACACTTACCGATACTGAGACAAAGCGCTACAAGGTGGTAGGCATCATGGAAAGACCGGGCTATGGAATGGAGGACTATAGTGCCGCCGGATATACATTTGTCACATACTCTGATGAGCTGGCAGCAATTGATAACGGCACAAAGAGTGGGGCAAGCGAAGATGACACTACACTCACAGTGTACAGCAGATATACTCAAAAGGCTTTAAGAAACAAGGATGCTGTGACTGCAGATATAATTGGTGTGGATGAAAAGCTGTTTGAGAAAGCAAATAATTCATCTGTTGAAATGTCTTCTGAGGAGAGTGACAGGTTTCTTAAAGAGATGGAAAATGCAAAATATGATATATATATGAATGGATACCTTATAAACTATGAGTGCGTTTTCCCGATTGACGGTTCATTTAAAGCACTGTTTACAGTGGCCGCTGTTGTGGCTTTGATAATCATACTGACATCAGTGTACTGTATCAAAAACAGCTTCAACATATCAATCACTGAAAAAATCAGGCAGTATGGCATGCTTGCAAGCGTGGGTGCTACGAGGCGACAGATAAAAAGCAGTGTAAAGACAGAGGCTGCAATGCTTGGAGTGGTTGGTATTCCTGTAGGTACCATGAGTGGTATTTTGGCATCGCTTATACTTGTCAAGGTGGTAAATGCGCTGTCAGCAGGCTGGCTTAACGTTGCTTTGAGCTTCCACACATCACTGCCTGCACTTATTCTTGCTGTGATACTGAGTATAGCAACCATTTATTTCTCAGCAACAGGCAGTGCAAGAAGGGCTGCAAAGGTCACACCGCTTGAAGCAATAAGAAACACAAAGGAGATTAAAATAAAGTCAGCAAAGCTTAAGACACCGGCGATTATAGGCAGAATCTGGGGTATTGGAGGTGTTATCTCATATAAGAATATAAAGAGGAACAATAAAAAGTACAGAACCACAGTGACGTCTATTGTCATCTGCTCAGTAACCTTTATTGTGATATCATACTTTATGTCTGTGGCCTTTAGCATGGTTGGGATGTCATATGCTTCAACTGATTACAATATCGGAATAAATATGTCATGTAAAAAAGACATTGATATCGAAAAGCTCTCTAAGCTTGTGAGCGGTATTGAAGGAGCTGAGGATTATCTGGTTGGAGCAGGCTATGATTTCGATGTCAGTAAGCCGGAGTATACAAAGGAATATGGAGAGTATTGCAGGCAGCTTTATGATGACAGTGAGGATGTCTCGCAAATGTTTTTAATCACGGTTTTGGATGATAAATCGTATGATAAGTATGCGTCTGACGCAGGCATAAAAAATGCAGCTGCAGGAGCAATTCTTGTGAATAAATGCACATTTGATGTGTATAATGAGAATAGCTCAAAATACGTCAAAAAAGAGATGGAGCTGTACAAATATAAAGCAGGAGATATAATCGAGTGTGGCTACAATGTGTATGATGATGCTTCTTCTGATGATAATGCAGCAGAAGGCGATACTGAAAGCAGCACAGATGATAATAATGCAGTGGAAGGTGATACTGAAAGCGGCACAGAGGATAACAGCGGATACGTTGACGAGGAAACAATAAATAACGGAGTCAGAAAGACTGTGGATGTAACTATTGCAGGTGTCACAGACAAGGTACCAATAGGTTATAAGGGCTACAGCAACACGCTATTGTTTATGAACCAAAAAGGCTTTGAAAGCCTATGGGGTGACGGTAAGAACGGTAATGAGATTAAACCGGGATATGCGTCATATTCGGCATATGTGGTTGCAGAAAATGCAGATGAATATCAGGATACATTCGAAAAGGAGACGGAAGGAAATCCTGAGTATTCGCAGATTAGTTTTTATGTCAGCAATCTGGATAAGCAGATGCGCGATGAAAAGTCACTCTTTACACTGCTTGGAGTATTTGCATACGGACTTATTGTAGTCATTGCCTTAATAGGAATCACAAATATCATCAATACCTTAAGTACCGGAATGGAGCTTAGAAGCCGCGAGTTTGCCACATTAAGAAGCATTGGAATGACAGATAAGCAGTTTGTGGGAATGGTCAGGCTCGAGAGTGTGTTTATATCTGTGAAGGCGCTTGTAATAGGAGTACCGCTTGGTATTTTAATAAGCTATCTCTTATGTGTTATGATGAACAGGATGGATGATGCAATCATTTATGAACCGCCGTATAAAGCAATTATATTGTGTATATTGGTTGTAATAATGCTGATTTATGCTATCATGAAACTATCAATGACGAAGCTTAGACACAATAACATTATTGAGACAATCAAGAATGAAAATCTGTAGGAAATGCGGGAGCTGATATGAAAAAAATACTTCTCATAGAGGACAATAAAGGAATAACAGAGGGACTGTGTGATACCTTTACAGAACCTGAATATGAGCTTTTGACAGCAAGCAATTTAAAGGAGGCTGGGGCACTTTTGAGTGAGCACCCCGGCCTTGTGCTGCTTGATGTGTCGCTTCCGGATGGGAACGGCTTTGATTTTTACAGCGAAAGGCTGGAAAAAGAAAAAACACCGGTGATTTTTCTTACCGCAAGGGATGAGGAAAATGATATAGTAAAGGGACTCGAGCTTGGAGCGGAGGATTACATCACAAAGCCTTTTTCCGTAAGAGAGCTTGTGGCGAGGGTAAACCGCGTATTTTTACGAAGGAAAAGTGATGACAGCTCATCTGTCATACACGCAAGAAGCATAAGCTATGACATGGACAAAAAGGAAGCAAGAAGGGATGGACAGGTGATTGCTCTTTCAAGTCTTGAAAACCGCATACTTGATCTGCTTTTTACCAATCACGACAAGGCTGTGTCCAGAAATGCCGTGCTTGACTGCATCTGGGAGGCAACAGGCAACGATGTCTATGACCATACAGTGACTGTCTATATGAAGCGCATCAGGGCAAAGCTTGGTGAGGATGTGATAAAGACTGTGAAGGGAATCGGGTATCGTGTTGATTCAGATGAAGCTATTTAAACAGTATCGGCCGACAGAGACAGTTCCCGGGGGAAAGCATGAGAAAGAAGAAATATAATTTAGAGAACAGAAAACATTTTGTGTATTTTGCGATAATTTATACATGTATATGTGTGACGGTTATGGCTTTTACCGTTTTTTTCCAGTACAGGGCATATACGAAAAACTATAACATCACAGTGGCTAAGCTATGTGCGCTTATTCATGAAAAATATCCCGATGTATCAGATGGCAGTATAGCTGCGATTCTAAATGACAGCAGCTCAGGCAGCGATTATACAAATTTAAAAAGCGCAGAGACGCTCTTAAAAAAATACGGCATTGATATGGAAAAGGATTCTGCGGTTTTGTCAAATGAAAAAGCGCTTAAAGGAGCGCTTTGGCTAGACATATTTCTTGTTGTGCTTTTTGCAGGGGGCTTTTGCCTTTACATTGTGCTTATAAGATTTAGCTTTAAAAGACAGGTCAGACAGGCTGCGGATTATCTGCGCCGCATAAATCAGGGAGACTACAGACTTGTTATGGCAGATAGCACAGAGGGAGAGATTTCTATACTAAAGGGAGAGCTTTACAAGACAGCAATCTATTTGAGGGAGTCTGCGGAAAATGCAAAGGCAGACAAGCTTTTGCTAAAGGATGCGCTTTCTGACATATCGCACCAGCTTAAGACTCCGCTCACATCACTTTCGATAAATCTGGAAAATCTGGAAGGAAATCCTGATATGGCATCTGAAAACAGAAACAGGATAATGCGCAGGGCAAAGCGCGATGTGGACAATATATCGCATATGGTGCAGGCTATCTTAAAGCTTTCAAGGCTTGAAGCGGATGTTGTGGAGTTTGATGAGAAGGATACGCTGCTGTCTGAAATTGTGTCTGAGGCAGCTGATAATGTTATGGCACTTTGCGATTTGAGAGACATAAGGCTGTCCATAGATGAAGGCTCTGATAAGGATGCCTGTATACATGCTGATGCATACTGGCAGTGTGAGGCCATTACAAACATAGTAAAAAATGCAGTGGAGCACGCAGAGAGTGAGGTAAAGATAGGCTTTTACAGGTATGAGATGTATGCAGAGATAACAGTGCAAAACGATGGAGAGACCATAAGTGATGAGGACAAAAAGCATATTTTTACGCGTTTTTACAGCGGCAGCGGACAGCCGGCAGACAGCATCGGCATAGGACTTTCGCTCGCGGAAGCAATTGTGCGTCATGACAATGGATATATCCTTGTGGAGGATTGTAAAAAAGATGTATTAAATGAAAAAAATGAATGCAGTGGCACACGCTTTGTGGTAAGATATTTGTGATAAGTTGAGAAAAATTATCAATAAATACACTAGGAAGCGATAAAATGACACTAAAAGAACTTGGCATAGGACAGAGTGCCAGAATACTTACAGTAGGCGGTGAGGGCGCACTGCGTCAGCATTTCCTGGATATGGGAGTAATCCCAAAGGCCGAAGTGACAGTAATCAAATTTGCACCGATGGGAGACCCGATGGAGCTTCAGGTGCACGGCTATGAGCTCACATTGAGGCTTGATGATGCGGCACAGATTGAGGTAGAATTAATTGACAGCCGTTCAAGAAAGCATGAGGGTCCTAAAAAGATAAGCAACACAGCCCATCCCGGACTTGGTGAGGAGGGCAAATACCATGTGAAGGGCAGTGGCAATCCCCTTCCGGATGGTGAGAAGCTCACATACGCACTTGTGGGAAACCAAAACTGCGGCAAGACAACACTTTTCAACCAGCTTACAGGCTCAAACCAGCATGTGGGCAATTTCCCGGGAGTGACGGTGGACAGAAAGGATGGCTCTATTAAAGAACATCCGGATACATCAATCACAGATTTACCGGGCATTTACTCAATGAGCCCATATACTAATGAGGAGATTGTGTCGAGAAACTTTGTGCTCGATAACAAGCCAAAGGCCATAATAAATATCGTAGATGCGACAAATATCGAGAGAAACCTGTATCTGACCATGCAGCTTCTTGAGATGGATATACCGATGGTTATCGCTCTAAATATGATGGATGAGGTGACGGCAAACTCAGGCTCAATCGATGTAAATAAAATCGAGGGACTGTTAGGAGTGCCTGTTGTACCGATTTCAGCCGCGAAGAATCAGGGTGTTGATGAGCTGGTGCGCCATGCAATACACATTGCAAAGTATCAGGAGCGCCCGGGCAGACAGGATTTCTGTGATGAGAATGATTTTGGCGGTGCCGTGCACAGATGTATACACGCGGTCAGTCACCTGATTGAGGATCATGCAAAGCTCGCCGGAGTTCCGATTCGCTTTGCTGCTACCAAAATTATCGAGGGGGATGCACTTATATTAGAGCAGCTTCATCTTGATGAGAATGAGAAAGAGGCAATAGAGCATCTGATTGTCCAGATGGAGAAGGAGCGAGGCCTTGACAGAAGCGCTGCAATTGCGGATATGCGCTTTACATTTATTGAGAAAATATGCGAGAGCACCGTGGTAAAACCAAAGGAGAGCAGGGAGCGTATCAGAAGTGAGCGCATCGACCGTGTTCTTACAGGCAAATACACGGCAATACCGTGCTTTATAGTGATAATGCTTGCTGTATTTTATCTCACCTTCAACGTAATCGGAGCAGGCCTTCAGTGGCTTTTGGAGCAGGGCATAGGAGCACTGACCGCGCTTACGGATAAGGCGCTCACAGCGGCAGGCGTGAATGAGGTGCTGCACGGACTGGTAATAGACGGCATCTTTCAGGGTGTCGGAAGCGTATTAAGCTTTTTGCCGATTATCGTGACACTGTTCTTTTTCTTATCCCTCATGGAGGACAGCGGATACATAGCGAGGGTTGCATTCTTCATGGACAAGCTCCTTCGTAAGATAGGACTTTCCGGACGAAGCATAGTACCAATGCTCATAGGCTTCGGCTGTACGGTGCCGGCTGTCATGGCGACACGTACACTGCCAAGTGAGAGAGACCGTAGAATGACTATACTCCTCACACCGTTTATGAGCTGTTCGGCAAAATTGCCAATTTATGCATTCTTTGTTAGTGCATTTTTCCCGAAGCATGGCGGACTTGTCATGGGAGGTCTGTACTTCCTTGGCATAATTGTCGGAATACTTTTCGCATTTATCTACAGAAAGACTTTGTTCAGGGGTGACGCAGTGCCGTTTGTCATGGAACTGCCAAACTACAGGATGCCGGGCGCCAAGAATGTGTGCCAGCTCCTCTGGGAGAAGGCAAAGGACTTTTTGCAGAAGGCATTTACAGTAATACTTATTGCCACAATGCTTATATGGTTCTTACAGAGCTTTGACATACACTTTAACATGGTAACAGACTCAAAGGACAGCATGCTTGCCGCTATTTCAAGTATTATCGTGCCTGTCTTTAAGCCTCTGGGACTCGGCGACTGGCGTATATGCACGTCACTTATCAGCGGACTCATGGCAAAGGAGAGTGTGGTATCAACACTGGAGATACTGTTTGGCGGAACTGTTACGACAGCACTCACAACACTTTCAGCTGCCTCTCTTCTGGTGTTCTCGCTGCTCTACAGTCCTTGCGTGGCTGCTATAGCATCTATAAAGAGAGAGCTGGGTGCAAAGTGGGCAGTCAGTGTGGTGCTTTTGCAGTGTGCTATTGCATGGGTGGCAGCATTTATTGTAAGAGTTATTGGACTGCTTGTGATGTAAAAAAACTGATTGAATAGTTACAAAAAATATAAAAGGAGATATGTGATGGAGATTAAACTGGAAAATGAATCACTTGAGCTCACGATAAACAGCTTCGGAGCAGAGCTTAAAAGCATCACCGGCAAGGAAACAGGTACACAGTATCTGTGGGATGCCGATGAGAAATACTGGAAGAGAAGCGCACCGGTGCTTTTCCCGTTTGTCGGCAGCTTAAAGGACAAGAAGTTTACCGTTGATGGGACAGATTATCCGATGGGACAGCACGGCTTTGCAAGGGATATGGAGTTTGAGCTTGTGTCACAGGCAAAGGATGAGGCATGGTTTTCACTTAAATCGAATGATGAGACTCTTGCAAAATATCCGTTTGAGTTTGTGCTCGAAATCGGCTATAAGCTCTCAGGCAGTGAGATAAAAGTGACCTGGAGGGTGACAAATCCTGCGAAAAAGGATTTACTTTTCTCAATAGGTGGTCATCCGGCATTTATGTGTCCGGTCGCAGAGCAGGGAAAGCAGTCAGACTATTATCTGAAGCTTGACACAGACAAGGCAATCACCTACGGACTTATCTGTGACGGAGGACTTTTAGACAAGGATGACAATCTGCTTAATGTGGATGTGGATGGATACTGTCAGATAGATGAGCATATGTTTGATAAGGATGCGCTCATAATAGAAAACAGACAGGCTTCAAAGGTGAGCCTGTGTACACCGGATAAGAAGCCATACCTTACGGTGTCCTTTGATGCGCCTTTATTTGGTCTGTGGTCACCGGCAGGAATGGGAGCACCGTTTATCTGTATTGAACCGTGGTACGGCCGATGCGACAGAGCAGGCTTTGCCGGAGAATTAAAGGACAGGGAGTATGGTAATTCGCTGGCACAGGGTGAGAAATTTGAGAAGTCATATACGATTGAAATTGAGCTGTAGATTTTCTTGTTCTCAATGTGACTTAAATACTTATTAAAATAATAATATAAGACATAATTAGAATCATGGGGCTGCGGTATATTGCAGTCCCATGATTTTTAGATAGTAAGGATTTTTCACGAACTTGAAATAATGTAATGTAGGATAGCATAACGCTATATGTGTCTTGATGCACCTGCTTTCTTCAAGTTTGCCTGAAGCAGCCATTTCTGATCAATTTTCTTAAGATCTTCACCGAATCTGACATGTAGCCGAACTGAGCCTTCGAGCTGCTCGATATGTTCAATGGTGCCCTTGCCGAACTTTGGATGATTGACATCGTCATTGATATTAAATTTTACAGTACTGTTTTTCTTTTTGTGGTATTCCTGCTCGCGTGAATATGTGTCGCGGATAGGAATACTCTTGTCAGTAATTTTCTTTTTGAGAACCTTATCATAATCGTGCTTAATAAGTCCTTCACCGGCTTTGTAGTAAGGAGTGGGAGCTGCTCCGATAAGTGAGCAGCAGTATTTCCACGCACTTCCGTGGATGCCGGGCTGCCAGTTGTATTTGTCCGGGATGTCCATATTGTACTGCATATAGTGGGCATATTCGTGCTTATATAAATCCATCCTGTCATCCTTTGACAAGGGCTTTGCCACACAGTAGCCGATGAAAAGCAGCGAAAAATGAAATTCTTCTTCATCCTGTCCAAAGCCCGGAGTGTATGCACCGAGCCTGTCAGTATCAAAGCCAAAGGTGATAGGAACCCTTGCACCGTTAAGCCCAAGCTGTCTGTCGAGCTTCTGGTAGAGAAAGCGGATTTCCGCAAGGTGTATTTTTGTTTCGTTTTCGAGTAGGTGTCGTAAATTGTTGTCTATGTTCATAAGTATATCTCTCTAAAAAATCAGTTTGTTTTCAATACAGTAATGATATATTCCGTCATCCTCAACCGATTTGCATACAAAATCAGCCTTAGCCTTGACTTCGTCCTTTGCATTGCCCATGGCAACACCCATGCCTACGGCCTCAAGCATTTCAATATCGTTATGTCCGTCACCGAAAGCAATTGCTTCATCCTTTGAGAAGCCATAATGCCTAAGCACTGCAGCAACAGCATTGCCTTTGCCGCTGTTAAGCGGAATAATATCAACGGCCTTATCCCACCATGCAGTTATCTGTGAGTGGGGCGCGCCGGATAGAATTTGTGAGTGCTCATCTTTTTGGCAGGAGCACATAATCTGATAGATATCAGTTTTGCTTATGTCGTCAAAATTGTCAGCAATTTTAAGCTTTTCACTGCCGAAGGCAAAGTACTGCTCTAAATCAGGGTCAGTACCGTTTGTGACAATTATATGCTCGTTGCTGATTGCAATGGCGCGGTTCATTTGCTTTAGATTGGAAATTATCTGATATTTGTCGTGCTCATTAATAGGATTTTTGAAGATGATATCATTGCCTTTGGTGACGAATGAGCCGTTAAAGGTGAGCAGGACATCAAAATCAATTCCATCAAAATGAGGCACACCTGTGTAGCCTCTTCCGGTAGCCATACAAAGGATGATGCCATTTTGGTGGAGCTGCCTAAGTGCAGCAGCAGTGTTTGCTGATAATTCTTTATGTCCCAGCCGAAGCAGGGTGCCATCCACATCAAAGAATGCTATTTTAATCATAATTCACCTGCCTGTTTTACTGAATTTCAATAATATTTCATTTACTTTAATCATAACATAATAAGCGCAAGATTAAAAACATTTATTTAAATTTCTGCCACAACGTAAGGTACGTAAGCCGGGGACTGAGGGGACACATGCGCTTTAGCAGGAGTTCATAGACAGATTTATTGAATGCACAACTACTAATAATATGGTTGATGGGCAGGAAATACAGAATTGCTCAGGAAGTCAGATTTCAAATGAATCAAGAAGTAACTATATACTCGGAAAATACCAGTATTACAGAAATCTGTACGGAGATCAGGAGATATAGAATATGATAATAGTGAACTGCTAGGTTATTCAATAGCTGAGTAGTTCACAAACATACTCTATATAGATTATAATTAATTGGAGGAAATATGAGCATAGGATTTAACGGTGACACATTTAAATGCAGGTATCCTGCTGTGGCTGGCTTTCCACAGCCAGAGTTTGAGTTCATCTTCAGCTTCATCTACGTTTGTAAGCTTTAGTAATAACCGGAGCTGTTCCCAATGCGTAAGCAGAGCCTTTTATCTCATACGCCTTAGCTTTAGCTGCTTTTACAATAGGCAAATTCAGGATCATCCTTTCTTATCAGAGTAAAGATTACAATTTTTTATAACTGTGTTTTTAACATTAAGGACACTTTTGAATAATGTATTAACTGAAGCCACTTTTGAATACTCTTTTTGTGTTTTTCTTCGCAGTTAATACATTAAAGGACACAAGTGGTTTTTTCAATATGTTGTTGTTAATTTATGGTGTTGGGCTTACAACATTATGCCAGAAGCCTCATAAAAATGGACTTATAGACATGTATTGATGGCTTAGTCGAGAATTAACTACTGTGGAGTGTACTAGAACTTGTGAGTAGCGTGTCATTTGTAACCGCCAAAGCGTACACAATGAAGCAGTAACTATAAACTGTGAGATTATAGCAAACCATCTAGCATATACATTTGTATAAGTTTCGACGGTTTCGTCGTGCATAGAAAACCTAAAAGCATAATTTTGTACAGAATCTTAGTCACGAAGCGTAGCGAGGGCGAAAGTGCGTGTCTCCCCAACAGTCCACGGCTTACGTACCGACCGGCGACCAATGCGCAAAAGTTGCGCACAGAAACGCGCACCTAATCCTTTTTTTGTGAAAAATGCTTGAAAACAAAAATTTAAAAATGTCGAAATTGCACATTGACATAATCATAATACTGTAATATACTAAGTTTAGAACAAACGGTTGCGCGAAAAAACGTACCTAAGAAATAAATTAAATTACAAGCAAATGGAGGAAATAACGGATGGACAAATTTATTGTTAACATCATTCACCGCCCTGAGATGGTGCCTGAGTACTCAGCAACAGTGACAGGACAGGGAAAAGAAGAGGATATTGGAGATAAGAAGCTTATCACAGAGTCACTCGACATCTTCAAGACACAGCAGAGACTTGCACATGAGGCGGGACTCAAAACCACAATCCAGATGACATATGCTTCGCTTTTTAATGATGAGGCAGTAGAGCTTGCAAAGCAGGATCACGAGAAATACGGTGATGAGATAGCTCTTTCACTCCTTGGACTTCCATGTGAGGAGTTTAGAGAGAAGTATAAGACAAAGGATTTCTGTATCTGGATGTTCTCAATGGAGGACAAGAAAGCTATCGTAAATGATGTTTTCGAGAAATTCCATGACAGATTCGGTTTCTATCCTGAGTCAACAGGCTCGTACTATATGGATGCAGACCTTATAAACTACATCAAAGAAAAATACCCAATGGTAAAATGTGCAGTTGCAACATGCTGGGAGGAGGGCCCTAAGGCATACCACACATGTAACAACTCATGGTACACACTCTTCGACGGAGGCCCATGGGCACCATGGATTCCATCAAAGCAGAACACACATGCGCCAGCAGCAAATAAGGAAGAGGATAGCGGAATCGTAGCAATTCCACATCTCTCACGTGACCTTATTGCATGCTATGACGGAAACGGCTCAAACTTCGGAACACATCCACAGAACGTGCTTCGTGGAATGATTTATGATACAAAGACATGGGAGTATCCATATCTTTATAACCTCATCGACCAGTACAGAGACCTTGCAAAATACAATAACGGATACTCATACAACATGATGTTCGTAGGACCTGGCTGGATGAACAAGATGGGACGCTGGGAGCAGCCATATGAGCTTCTCTTAAAGTCATACACAGACGGCTGTAATTACTATGGCAAGTTAAAGAAAGAGGGTAAGCTCATCGACATGACAATGTCAGAGTTCGCTGATTACTTCAGAGAGAAGAAGGGTGTCAACGCAGGTAACTACAATGAGCCTGAGTGTGCACCATGGAGAGATATCCTTTACGGCTCAGATAAGCAGCTCTTCTGGTACTGTGACCCATACATGAGAGCATGCGTAAACATGGATCAGGGTGGAGCAATCGTAGACCTTCGTCCATACGTTGCAAAGCTTGAGTGGCCGGTAGGAATCGGAACAAAGCATGTACAGGATGCATCTTATCCATTCCTTATTCAGGAGAAATACAGAGCAGGATACTTTACACACTATGCAGGAGCTGGAACAGTAAGAAGTGCCAAGCTTTCACACAACGGTGAGGAGGTTGACCTGTGTCTCTGCCCTACACACAGCCATTTTTCAGAGGAAGTTATTGATGGCAAGAAGACAAGAATCCTTACACTTGATCCTGTAGATATTGAGTTTTATGATGTTAAGCTTACTCTTCAGACAAAGGAATACTTTGAGGAGGGCTCATCAAACATCAAGATTGAGCGTAATATCCTTAGCATGAGTGATCCAAATGCAGAGGTTTATCTCGATGAGTACATCACAGCATGCTACGGAACAACAGAGTATCCAGAGGATATGACAGGCATCACACTTACATGTGAGGGAGAAAACCCACAGAGCATCAATTATGAGTACAAGTGTCGTGATGCAAAGCTTGACGGAGCAACTGCAGTAAGCGCAGTAATTCCTGCAATTCAGACAAAGGTTTCACTCACACCATCTGCAAAGGCAGAGGGATACATTGAGGAAGGATATGCATTCTCTCCAATGTTCAAGCTTGGTTACAAGAAACAGATTAAAGACAAGGAGGTATTTGCAACATGGCTCAACTTGGAAAAGGCAAATTAAATTACAGATGTCCTTTATGTTTTATGAGGGATCTTGATATTGATATGTTCTATAATAAGGAAACGGGTATTTATAGCTGCATCCGCTGTCAGTTCAGAGGTACAGAGGAAGAGGTGCTTCAGGGCAACGAGGATGTCCGCAAGAAGTACAAGGCTATGTACAAGAGATTCGACAAGTTCGATTTTGATTAAAGTAGTGATTGGTGCGCTGCTGCTATAATAGCAGCAGCGTATTTTGCATTTCGCTACAAAGGAGAGTATATATGGCGAAAAGAAAAAAAGACACGATGGAATTCAGATTCTATGAGCTGCCACAGGGAGAATCGGTACTTGTGCTGTGCGGAGAATCCTGGAAGAGAGTGTATGGTCATGAGGAATTTCACCTGCATTTCCATAATCTGCTTGAAATCGGCATCTGCCGCGAGGGAGATGGAAATATGTATCTGGATGAGGATATTTACCAGTATCATGACGGCGATATCACATTTATACCTGAGAATTTTCCACATGTTACAGTCAGCTATGGTGAGGTGGTGAATTTCTGGGAGTACATTTTTATTGACATACATTCTGTGATAGAAGAGATGTTCCCAAACAATGCGGCATTCCAGAATGAGGCAGTTACGACTATATCAAAAAAAGCGTTTATGACCAACGTGTATCAGAGCCCGGCTATGGCTGAGTATATAAATGCCATAATCAGGGAAACCAGTGAGCACAAGATTTATTGCCAAAGGACGATAAAGCTCCTTGTGCAGGGAATTGTAATAGAGCTGTTGCGCATGTATGATGAGCTGCCGGAGGAAGATAATGATGTCGTAAAGGGCACTAATATGTCACAGATAGCCACGGCGCTTGACTATATGAATAAGCATTACAGCGAAACAATAAAGGCAGGGGAGCTTTCGTCACTGTGCAATATGAGTGAGACTCATTTCAGGAGACTGTTTGAATCATATATCAATATGCCGCCTATGGAGTATCTGAATCTGATAAGAGTGCAGAAGGCGTGCGAGCTTATGAAAAAGACAAATGAGCCGATGGAGCTTATTGCACAAAAATGTGGATTTACAACTCAGTCAACTTTTAACCGTAATTTCCGCAAATTTTTGGACACTTCGCCATATCAGTGGAAGATAAATCCTGAAAATTATGAGCATAAACTACTCAATTTTAGGATATCTGCACTAAAGGGATGGTAGAAAACATGTCTTTTCGCATATTTTTGTACATTTATGTTTGAATATGCATATAATTGTGTGGAATTTGTTAACACAGAAACAACGTATATGGTTATAATGACTATGTAATCAAGAAACGGACAAATATTCGTAGTCAAAATGCCCAATTAAAATAATATGATTATGAATGAATTGTAAACGTAGTATTGCAGAAACATCATTTTTATTAGGGAGGAAGAAAAATGAAAAAGAAAGTAGTTTCATTATTACTCGTAACAACAATGGTTGCCTCACTTGCAGCCGGATGTGGAGACTCATCTTCATCAGGAGATGGCACAGAAAAGACAGGTAAGAAGGTAGAGACAGTAGATGACGGCCATACACTTACAGCCTGGGCTTGGGATCCAAACTTCAATATTCCGGCACTCAAAGCAGCAGCAGAGGATTACAAGAAAAATGTAGATCCTGATTTTGTACTCAATATCGAGGAGCAGTCAGGGTCATCTGACATTGAGACAGCAATTACAACAGCAGGCTCAGCTGGGGATTACAGTACACTTCCTGACATCGTATTATTCCAGGATCACTACTTCCGGCAGTACCATACAAATTATCCTGATGCATGGGTATCAGCAAATGATGCAGATGTTAAGTGGGATGATTTCAGTCAGGAGAAGTTATCATTCTCTACAATCGACGGAGAGCACTTTGGATTCCCTGTTGATAACGGAACAGTAATCTTTGCTTACAGAACAGATCTTCTTGAGCAGGCAGGATACACAATCGATGATATGACAGGTATCTCTTGGAAGGATTTCATCGAGGTAGGTAAGAAAGTATACGAGAAGACAGGAAAATACTTACTTTGCATGGATGGAGACGGAAACGATTTATTCTACATGATGCTTCAGGCAGAGGGTGAGTCACAGTTCAAGGATGGCAAGCCAAAATTTGTAGACAATGCTAAATTAAAAGAAATCATGCAGGTACTTAAGGATATGATCGACAACAATGTTCTTTACCTTGCAAATAACTGGTCAGATTACACAGATCAGGTTATTCAGGGAGACATGGTTGCAGGCGTTATGAACGGAAACTGGATCATTCCTACAATCGAGAAGGTTACAGACAACAGTGGAAAGTGGGAGATTACATCTCTTCCAACACTTGAGGGTGGTGAAGGCTATGCATCAAACGGTGGTTCTTCACTTTACATCACAAGCAACTGCAAGCAGGCAGACCTTGCTAAGAAATTCTTAGCATATACATTCGGTGGCGGATCTTATACAGACAAGGGTGTATCTGAGACATATGACAATGCTCTTAAGAATGGTGGTGTTATCACTACATATACACCTGCAGGCAAGTCAGAGGTTTACAACGAGGGTGTTGAGTATTTCAACAACCAGCCAATTTACGCTAAGATCGTTGAGATGGGTGCAAATGTTAAGATAATCGAGCAGAGCGATTTCCACTACGATGCACGTAAGAAGCTTGCTACAGCACTTATCAATATTACTCAGAATGGTGCAGATATCGATTCAGAGATAAAGACAGCAGAGGATGACCTTAAATTCACAATGGGACTTTAATCTGTTAGCTTGATGGCAAATGTACAGGGAGCCATTAAATGGCTCCCTGTTTTTTCTCAAAGACTTATAGTTAGGAGGCCTTTACAGTGAAAAATAAGAAAAAAGGAATGAGCATAACCGGTAAACAAAGGGCAGCCGGCTGGATGTATCTGGCTCCGGCAACAATACTCATTTTCATAATGAGCTTCTGGCCTATAATCCAGGCTGTTATTACATCCTTTAAAACCGGCTCAAGCGCAAATATGCAGTGGGCAAATCCACTTACTTACAACTACACAAGAATGTTTCAGGATGCGGTTTTCAAGAGATCTATCGGAAACACATTCTTATATTTAATTATCGAAGTGCCAATCATGCTTGTACTGGCAATCTTACTGGCACAGTTACTTAACAATAAGCACCTTAAATTTAAAGGACTTTTCCGTACATGTGTATTCTTACCATGTGCAACATCACTCGTATCATATGCATTGATTTTTAAATCGCTTTTTGCAACACAGGGACTTATCAATACAATCCTTGTTAAACTTGGAATATTAGAGAACAACTTTAACTTCCTTGGTACAGGCTGGAGTGCTAAGATTATTATCATAGTAGCTCTTATCTGGAGATGGACAGGATATAATATGGTGTTCTTTTTAGCAGGTCTCCAGAATATTGAGTACTCTGTTTACGAGGCGGCAAAGATAGATGGAGCAAGCGGCTGGAGAACCTTCTGGTCTATCACGGTTCCTCTTCTTAAACCTACAATTGTTATGACAACTATCATGTCAATAAACGGTACATTACAGCTCTTCGACGAGTCTGTAAACCTGACAAAGGGTGGACCTGCAAATGCGACAATCACCATGTCACATTATATCTATAACGGCTCGTTTGGTGAAGGCGTTGCAAACTTTGGATATGCATCAGCAATGTCTGTTATCGTATTCATCATGGTTGCTATACTGGCATTTATCAATCTGAAAGTAGGTGACAAGCGTGACTAAGAAAAAACATGGATCATCAATACAAAAAAGGCTTATACCTTCATACATTTTTCTTGTAATAGTTTCGTTCATCTCAGTATTTCCGTTTTTCTGGATGATATCGGCAGCGACCAACAAGTCTATTGACATTGCAAGAGGTAGAATTGCATTTGGTGGCTATGCCCTTGAGAACTTAAAGAAACTGTTTGCATCACAGAACGTTGCACTTGGAATGAAAAACTCACTTATCAATGCAACAGTTCAGACAATTATAGCACTGCTTGTCTGCTCACTTGCCGGTTACGGCTTTGAGCTCTATCATGACAAGGCAAAGGATAAGCTGTTCTCAGTTTTACTTCTTGCCATGATGATTCCGCAGGTAGCTACACTTATTCCTCTGTTCAAGATGATGTCAAAGCTCGGCTTTATAAATACGGTATGGGGCTTCATGCTCCCGGCTATTTCAACGCCGTTCCTCATCATGATGTTCAGACAGAATTCGAGAAACTTCCCAATCGATATAATGGAGGCGGCACGAATTGACGGACTCAGTGAGATTGGTATTTTCTTTAAGATGTATATGCCTGTACAGAAATCAACATATGCAGCAGCTGCAGTTATTACATTCATGAATGCATGGAACTCATACCTGTGGCCAAAGGTAATCCTCAATAAGCCTGCTGCTATCACAATGCCAATGCTTATTGCAAACCTTGCAGCAGGATATACAGTAGATTACGGTGTACTGATGATGGGCGTTCTTTTCTGCTCCATTCCTACAATGCTCGTATTCTTTGTACTCCAGAAGCAGTTTGCAGAGGGAATTACAGGATCTGTTAAATAAAAGTAAAATAATATTGTTAAAAATTAAGAAGGCAAATAATGTTTATTATTTGCCTTCGTCTTATAAGAGGGCTTTGTGTTTAAAACAGACATGTATCAAATAATAAATACAGTAGATAGGAGTGTAAAAATATGAGTGATTTTGATTCAAATATCATTAAGAATCCGGAAATATTTGAGCAGAACAGACTTGCGGCTCATTCGGATCATGTATGCTATAAAAATGAACTGGAGAAAATTAAAGGGAAATCAAGCCTGAGATATGATATGAACGGCTTATGGAAGTTTGCATATGCAAAGAATCAGTCCCTGGCTCCTTGTGGCTTTGAGGCAGCTGATTATGATTGCAAAGGCTGGGATGAGATCAGGGTTCCGGCACATATCCAGATGGAAGGCTATGACGTGCCAATCTATACGAATACCACATATCCGTGGGAGGCTGATGAGTCTATAAAGCCGGGCGAGGTACCTGAGATTTTTAATCCGGTTGCAAGCTATGTGAAGTATTTCACAATCCCTGAGAATATGAAGAACAAGAGAGTGTGTATTTCGTTCCAGGGAGTGGAGAGCGGTTTTGCACTCTGGCTGAATGGACATTATGTCGGCTACAGTGAGGACACATTTGATCCGTCTGATTTCGAGCTGACTGATTATATTGTCGAGGGTGAGAACAAGCTTGCGGTCAGAGTATGGAAATGGACATCAAGCAGCTGGTGTGAGGATCAGGATTTTTACAGATTTTCAGGCATTTTCAGAGATGTATTTTTGTATGCCGTTCCTTGTGCACATGTGGAGGATCTGTCAGTTGTTCCTACACTTAATGATACCTTTGACGAGGGTACACTTAGTGTGTCAATAAAGGCAGATGGTGATGGTATTGCAAGTGTAAAGCTTTATGAGCTGGGCGATTTGTCTGTGGAAAAATATGACAGGGCAAAACTTTTATTGGAAGAGTTTGACATAGAGCTTAGGGATAAGGAAATTTGCGAGGGCTCATGTAATGTGAAAAATCCTCTGTTATGGAGCGCTGAAAAGCCGAATCTGTATGAGGTTAAAATTATAGTTAAAGATACGCATGGAAATGAGATCGAGTTTATCAGCCAGCTGGCGGGCTTCAGAAGATTTGAGATGGTAGACGGACTTATGAAGCTAAACGGTAAGCGTATTGTATTTAAGGGTGTAAACCGCCATGAGTTCAGCTCAATAACAGGCCGTGTGCCAAACCGTAATGAGGTGATAAAGGATATTGTCACAATGAAAAAGAACAATATCAATGCTATAAGAACAAGCCATTATCCTGATGATTCCATGCTCTATGAGCTTTGCGATATTTATGGAATCTATATGATAGCGGAGAACAATCTTGAGAGTCATGGCACATGGGAGGCATATAATAAGGGCTATGTTGACCTTGATTTTGTTGTGCCAAAGGACAAGCCACAGTGGAGAGAAATGATGCTCGACCGTGCCAACTCATGCTATCAGAGAGATAAAAATCATCCGGCAATCCTTATCTGGTCATGCGGCAATGAGTCGTTTGGCGGCAAGACAATATATGAGATGTCACAGCTTTTCAGACAGCTTGAAAAGCATCGTCTGGTGCATTATGAGGGAGTATTTAACGATAGAAGCTATAATGACACAAGCGACATGGAAAGCCAGATGTATACTCCGGTTGCAGGCATTGAAAAATTCCTGGCAGAGCATCCTGAGAAACCGTTTATATGCTGCGAATATACACATGCAATGGGAAATTCCTGCGGTGCTATGCACAAATATACAGAGCTTACAGACCGCGAGCCTAGATATCAGGGCGGATTTATTTGGGATTATATTGACCAGTCAATCTATAAAAAGGACAGATACGGCAAGTGGTTCCTCACATATGGCGGAGATTTCGGCGACAGGCCTACTGATGGTGATTTCAGCGGAAACGGCATCTGCTACGGCGGAGAGAGAGAGGCTTCTCCAAAGATGCAGGAGGTGAAGTTTAATTATCAGAATATCTCGGTTGATTTTGACAGCGACTACATCTTTACAGTTACAAACAAAAATCTTTTTGTAAATACATCGGTTTTTGATGCTTTTGCCATTCTTCTTGCAGATGGTGAGGAGGTTTACAGGACAAAGCTTCAGATATCTGTTCCACCGATGGATAGGGCAAGCTATGAGGTGCCGGTGACTCTTAAAAATTCCATGATAGATGTGGAAAAAGAGTACTGTATTGTCGTATCATTTGTATTGAAGGAAAACACCATCTGGGAAAAGGCAGGATATGAGATTGCATTCGGACAGCATATGATAAAGAAGCCTGTAAGTGAGTATTCATGCGACAAATCAGTTGAGCTTGTTGTTGGAAACGGAAATATCCTTGTAAGAGGTGAGAACTTTAAGGCACTTTTCTCAAGAATGAATCTGGGAATGGTTTCATATGTATATGGTGGCGTCGAGATGCTTCCAAATACTATTCCACTGCCGAATTTCTGGAGAACACCTACCAACAATGATTCCGGCAATATGATGCCACAGCGCTATGCACAGTGGAAGATTGCCAGCATGTATGTGACCACCAGACAGGATCAGCGCTTTGCAGATACATCACCAAGGGTAGAAAAAAATGACAACAATATCGCCATCACATACACTTATTTCATGCCTACCACACCGCAGAGCTCATGCGAGGTGACATACAGAGTGTTTGGTGATGGAACAATCGAGACAACTCTGTCATATGACCCGGTAAAGGAGCTTGGCGATATGCCGGAGTTTGGCATGATGTTCAAGCTGGATGCCGATTATGATACAGTGAAATGGTACGGACTCGGACCACAGGAGACATACGAGGACAGACAGCATGGCGGAAAGTATGGTGTATACGAGAATAAAGTGGCAGACAACATTGCTGAGTACCTCGTTCCGCAGGAGAGCGGCAACAAGTGCAGAGTAAGATATGCAAAGGTAATGGATAAGAAGGGCAGAGGCATGCTGTTCTTTGGTGATGAGCTTTCGTTCTCAGCACTGCCATATACACCACATGAGCTGGAAAATGCTGCACATCATTTCGAGCTTCCACCTGTACACTATACTGTTGTCCGTGTGGCAAAGAAGCAGATGGGTGTAGGAGGAGACGACAGCTGGGGCTCACATACTCATCCGGAGTACCTGCTTGATGTCTCAGAGAAAATGGAATTCACATTCTGTTTCCGCGGAATCTAGCATTTTAAGGTTGTCAGGAATATTATTACGCATTTTGAGAGCAGGGACTACTACTGGTACTGCTCTCATGGTGTAAATAAACGATATAAGAATTAAGGAGAATTAAAATGTCAAAGTTTATTAAGGGTATGGATTTATCAACCTTGCTAGAGCTGGAACGCTGCGGAGCAAAATACTACGAGGACGGAAAGGAGAAGGATATTCTTGACATCATGAAGGAGCATGATGTTGACACAATCCGTCTTCGTCTGTGGAACGACCCAAAATCAGAGGATGGTGAGCCTTACGGTGCGGGTAACAATGACCTGGCTGAGACTATTGCTATCGGAAAAAAGGTTACAGATGCAGGCTTTGGAGTGCTTTTGAATTTCCACTACAGTGATTTCTGGGCAGATCCGGGAAAGCAGATTAAGCCAAAGGCATGGAGGAATTTCGGTGTGGACGAGCTGGAGCAGGCTGTATATGATTTTACACTTGAAAATCTGACAAAGATTATTGAGGCAGGTGTAAATGTCACAATGATTCAGGTAGGTAATGAGCTTTCAAACGGACTTTTGTGGCCTGAGGGAAAGGTACCTAACTACGATAATATAGCAAAATTTGTGAATGCCGGAATACGTGCCTGCCGCAAGGTAAATGCTGATATTCCGATTATGATTCACCTCGATAATGGTGGAAACAATGAGCTTTATGTCAGATGGTTTACAAACTTCATCGAAAGAGGAGAAGAGTTTGAGTATATCGGATTGTCATACTATCCTTTCTGGCACGGCTCACTCGATCAGCTTGAGTTCAATATGAACGATATTGCAAAGCGTTTCAATAAGGACCTTATAATCGCTGAGGTATCCATGGGCTTTACAATGGACAGCTACCAGGAGTATGAGAAGCTTGCTGATTCTGAGCGCAAGGGTTATGCGACAAAACCGGAGCTTGTTGAGAAGATAGATTATCCTATGACTATTGAGGGGCAGGCCGACTTTACAAAGGATTTCTTAAACAGGGTGGCAAATGTTGTGGATGACCACGGAAAAGGATTTTTCTGGTGGGAGCCTGCATGGATTCCTGTACCGGGCTCAGGCTGGGCTACACCTGCTTCGCTTAAGTACATGAATGATCCGGGACCATGCGGCAATGAGTGGGCAAACCAGGCGCTCTTTGACTATGATGGAAATGTGCTGCCGGCACTTGATGTTATTAAGAATTTTAAAAAATAAAATAATAACATATGTAATTTTGTTGCATGATTTGATTTGTTATGTTGCATTTTCAGTCGGATGTATTGCAATGTAAAAATGTGCAGTTATAATAGAGTTATAAAGAAAAAACGAATTATTTTAACTATCAATTTAACGCAAATACAATCAGCAAAGGAGAAGAAAAAATGATACAGCAGAACGTATTAGACAAATTCAAGGAGCTTTTTGGAGCAGATGGGGATATCAGAGTATATTTTGCTCCGGGACGTGTAAATCTGATCGGTGAGCACACTGACTACAATGGAGGACATGTGTTCCCATGTGCACTTACCATCGGTACATATATGGCAGCAAGAAAGCGCGACGACAGGAAGCTTCGTTTCTACTCTATGAATTTTGACAATCTGGGTGTGGTTGAGTCATCACTTGATGAGTTTACACCTGATCCGGACGGACTTTGGATAAACTATCCAATGGGCGTTATGTGGGCCTTCGAGGGACGCGGAATGAAGCTTGAAAGCGGTCTTGATATTGTTTTATTCGGAAATATTCCAAACGGCTCAGGACTTTCTTCATCAGCATCTCTTGAGGTGGTTACAGGATATATGTTAAAGGATATTTACGGCTTTGACGTGACAAATCAGGATATTGCACTTATCGGTCAGTATTCAGAGAACAACTACAACGGCTGTAATTGCGGTATCATGGATCAGTTTGCATCTGCAATGGGCAAAAAGGACAATGCAATTTTCCTTGACTGCAATACTCTTGATTTTGAGTATGCACCAATCGTTTTGGACGGTGCAAAGATCGTGGTTACAAACAGCATGGTTAAGCACAGCCTTGTAACAAGTGCTTACAATGACAGAAGAAATGAGAGTGCACAGGCTCTTAAGGATATACAGACAGTATGTGACATCAAGACTCTCGGTGACCTGACAGATGAAGAGTTCGAGGCTCATAAGGATGCGATTAAGGATGAGGTTGCACGTAAGAGAGGCAAGCATGCGGTTTATGAGAACCAGCGTACCATCAAGGCTGTTAAGGCACTGAAGGAAAATGATATCGAGACATTTGGAAAGCTTATGAATGCTTCACATGTATCACTTCGTGATGATTATGAGACATCATGTCCTGAGGTTGACGTACTTGTTGATGAGGCATGGAAGATTCCGGGTGTTATCGGATCACGAATCACAGGGGGCGGATTTGGCGGCTGTACAGTCAGCATAGTAAAGGACGAGGCTATTGATCAGTTTAAGGCAAACCTGACAAAGGCCTATGAAGAGAAGGTTGGAAAGACACCTGAGTTTTATGTTGTTTCAATCGGAGACGGACCTAGCCGTCTGGCATAAAATTAGCAATATGAAATAACAGTAACGGATAAATAGGTTTTTCCCGACAATGATTAAGGAGCATGACATGATTCAGGAGAGAATATTAGAATTAGTAAAATATGGTCTTACAACAGGACTTGTTGACCCTGCTGATGAGGTATACACAGTAAACAGACTTCTCGAGGTGCTCGGAGTGGACGATATCGAGGATGAGACATTTGAAAAGGTAGAGGCTCAGCCAGCATGGACACAGGAAGAGGCAGAGAAGAAGCTTGAGGGTATACTCGAGGATATGATGACATACGCATATGACAATGGCATCATGAAAGAAAACAGCATTGTATACAAGGATCTTTTTGATACAAAGCTGATGGGCTGCCTTGTAAATGCACCAAGTGTGATCAGAGCTCGCTTTAAGGATTTATACGACAATGAGTCTTCACTTGCGGCAACCGATTATTTTTACAAATTAAGCTGTGACAGCAATTATATCAGAAGACAGCGCATAAAGAGGGATATGAAATGGACCACAGACACAGAGTATGGCACACTTGATGTGACAATCAATCTCTCAAAGCCTGAGAAGGATCCAAAGGCAATTGCTGCCGCTAAAAATGCTAAGCAGAGCGCATATCCAAAGTGCCAGCTTTGTAAGGAAAATGAGGGCTATGCAGGCCGCGTAAACCATCCTGCAAGAGAAAACCACAGAATTATCCCTGTTACAATAAACAACAGCCAGTGGTTTTTCCAGTACTCACCATATGTATACTACAATGAGCACTGTATCGTGTTCAATTCAAAGCATACACCGATGAAAATCGAGCGTGCCACATTTGGAAAGCTGCTTGATTTTGTAACACAGTTTCCACATTATTTTGTGGGCTCAAATGCAGATCTGCCAATTGTTGGAGGTTCTATCTTAAGTCACGACCATTTCCAGGGCGGACACTATACATTCGCTATGGCAAAGGCTCCGATAGAGAAAGAAATTACATTCAAGGGCTACGAGGATGTCGAGGCAGGTATCGTAAAATGGCCTATGTCTGTTATTAGAATCAAGTCAGCAGACAGGGATAAGCTTATTGACCTTGCAGATAAGATTCTTCTTGCATGGAGAGGCTATACAGATGAAGAAGCATTTATTTTTGCAGAGACAGATGGAGAGCCACACAACACTATCACACCTATAGCAAGACGTCGTGACGGAGACTATGAGCTTGACCTTGTGCTCAGAAACAACATCACAACAGAGGAGCATCCGCTTGGCGTATATCATCCGCATGCCCACCTTCATCACATAAAGAAGGAGAATATCGGACTTATCGAGGTAATGGGACTTGCAGTGCTTCCGGCCAGATTAAAAGGTGAGATGGCAGAGCTTAGGGATGCAATCCTTACAGGAAAGGATCTGCATTCGACTGAGACTCTTGCATCACATGCTGACTGGGCTCTTAAGTTTATGTCTAAGTATGATAAGATTGATGAGTCTAATATTGATGGTATCATCAATGAGGAGATTGGACTTGTATTTAAAGAAGTGCTTGAGTGTGCAGGAGTGTACAAGTGCACTGATGAGGGACGTGCAGCGTTCCAGAAATTTATAGATGTGGTAAACTTATAATATATTTTTTTATAAAAACAATGCCCCAGCGTCCATGCTGGGGCATTGTTGTATATGGACATAATTCTAACTGCTTCTAAGCTGCTTCGTAAAGCTCAATATATAGTATGTTCGCCGGTGCTTTCCTTAGGTTGTGAAATAAATTAATTTTTAAATACACTATTAAATACATCATTGGTAATGACTTTTTTACTAAAGACTTGTAACTTGACTAGATTTTGCTTTCTGCAATTTATGCAGGCAGTGGATGAATGCAGGCACCAGGAAGGCATCTGCGAGAATCCATGCGAGTGGGCTTGCAAAGCAGGCGGCAGAAAAGCCGAATATCGGTACAAATACAAGTCCGATGAGTGAACGCGCAATCATTTCTGCTACTCCTGCAAACATCGCAAAGCCGGAAAAACCCATGCCCTGTATGGTGAAACGGACTGTGTTTACCAGAACGAGCGGGATGTAGAAAAATGCATTTATCAGCAGAAACTGATGAGCCTGTACGACAACCTCTGTTTCGCTTGGTGATACAAACAGGTAAATCAGATAGTTGGCTATAAACGGCAGTGCCACAAAAATCAAAACCGAATAGATCGATCCTATCACTGAGGCTGAAATAAGCCCCTTCTTTACACGTTCAAATTTGGTTGCACCGACATTTTGTCCACTGTAGGTGGCCATTGTGGAGCCGAGTGCGTCAAATGGACACACCATAAACATTGAAATACGGCTTGCAGCGGTCATTGAGGCAACTGCGATGGAGCCTAAGCCGTTTACGGCAGTCTGCAGTATGACGCCGCCTATAGCGGTTATCGAATACTGAAAGCCCATAGGAAGTCCCATGACCATCAGATTTCTGACATATGAAGAGTCAAGCTTCAAATCATTTCTGCTTACATGCAGCAGAGGTACATTTTTTGCTATGTAAATGATGCACAGCACTCCTGATATACCCTGTGACAGTACGGTTGCAAAAGCCGCTCCAAACACGCCCATGTTAAATACCAGAATGAAAAGTAAATCAAGACCGATATTTAGAATAGCCGCGATTATAAGGAAAATAACAGGTATGACCGAGTTGCCGAGAGATCTCAGATATCCTGACAGCAGATTGTACAGTATTGTGGCAGGAATGCCTGCAAATATGACAATCAGATACTGGTAAGCGAGGTCGTAAATGTCACTTGGCGTATTCATCCAGGTCAGAATGTGACCGCAGAGAAGCACAGTGAGTGCCGTCATGGTTATTGCGATAATTACAGACACAATTCCTGCATTTCCTACATATTTTTTAAGTCCTTTTTCATCCTTGGCACCAAAGCGCTGGGCTATTGGAAGTGAAAAGCCGGCACACACACCCTGGCAGAAGCCGATGATGAGAAAGCAGATGCTTCCGGTAGAGCCGACTGCGGCTAAGGCCGAAACACTTAGAAAACGACCGACGATTATTGTATCCATAAGGCTGTAAACCTGTTGAAAAAGCATTCCGAGAAGCAACGGAAGGGAAAAGCCCAGAATGAGCCCGGTAGGAGAACCTACAGTGAGGTCCTTTGAATTATTTTTAGTCATTATTTATAATCCCCCTTAATTAAAAATAGATAAAAATGTATATAAAAAATAGTGATTAAGTGTAATATACAACCTTTACAAACATAAGTAAATGAGGTAAAGTAAAATTGTTAGCATTTTTTTGGGTGCATATTTTAAAGTGAATAAAAACGCTGATTTTATGTTTGATATCATGTTTTTTGAGAAGAAAATTGAATGATCAGTAAATATGTATGGGCTGACATATAATTAAATTTGGAGGAAAAGAATGAGAGACTGGGAAAATAACATTCGAAAGGTTGTACCTTATACACCGGGAGAACAGCCAAAGAATACCTGTGTTATTAAGTTAAATACAAATGAGAATCCATATCCGCCAGCACCGGGAGTGAAGGAGGTTTTAAGTAATTTCAATACAGATGATTTAAGACTGTATCCTGATCCAAGGGTTGATAAGCTGGTAAATGCAATTGCGGATTTCTATAAGATAGACAGCTCGAAGGTGTTTGTCGGAGTTGGCTCTGATGATGTACTTGCCATGATTTTCATGACATTTTTCAATTCAAAAAAGCCGATACTGTTTCCTGATATCACATATTCATTTTATGATGTGTGGGCAGATATGCTTCGAATCCCTTATGAGCAGCTTCCATTGTCTGATGATTTTTCAATAGTACCGTCAGATTACTATAAGGCAAATGGCGGAGTAGTATTTCCAAACCCTAATGCTCCGACAGGAAAGCTCATGCCTCTTGATGAGATAGAGGATATAATAGAGCACAATCAGGATGTAATTGTCGTGGTAGACGAGGCATATGTAGATTTTGGCGGGGAGAGTGCGCTGCCGCTCATTGACAAATATGATAATGTCATCGTGGTACAGACATTTTCGAAATCACGCTCGCTGGCAGGCTCAAGAGTTGGATTTGCCATGGCAAATCCTGTGCTTATCAAGTATCTGAATGATGTGAAATATTCGTTCAATTCATATACCATGGACAGAATCACAATCGAAGCAGCTACAGCAGCGATAAAAGACAGAGCATACTTTGAAGAGACCACAGCAAAGGTTATAAAGACACGTGAGTGGACAAAGGAAGAGCTTAAGAGACTTGGCTTTACATTCTGTGACTCAAAGAGCAACTTTATATTTGCAAAGCCTGCAAATGTTTCTGCAACAAAGCTTTTTGAGGACCTTAAGGCAGACAATATATTTGTCAGACATTTCAGCTCACCTGAGCGAATCAACGACTATCTGCGCATATCCATAGGAACTGATGAGCAGATGCATACACTAATTAAATTTTTGGAGAATTATTCATGTTAAAAAAATATATTTACATCTTTTTAATTTCAATGATACCACTTATTGAACTCAGAGGAGCAGTTCCGGTTTCACAGGTGATGGGGCTGCCGATAGTGCCATCATTTATCGTTTGTATCATTGCAAATATGCTTCCGGTACCAATTATTTATCTTTTTGCAAGAAAGGTTCTCATCTGGGGAGCAGACAAACCAATTATTGGAAGGTTCTTCAGCTTCTGCATTGAAAAAGGAGAGAAGGGCGGCAAGAAGCTTCAGGCAAAGGCCGGAAGAGGTCTGTTTGTTGCACTTTTACTTTTCGTAGGTATCCCACTTCCGGGAACAGGTGCATGGACAGGAACACTTGCGGCAAGTATCCTTGATATGGATTTCAAGTCAACAGTTGCCGCTGTCATGCTTGGAGTACTGCTTGCAGGCATGATTATGATGATAGTAAGTCTGGCAGGTGTGACTATATTCCTGTAGAATTTATGGGGAGCTTTCTTCGTCCTTTGTTAAACAGTACAAATCCGACCACCAGTGAAACAATTGTAACAGCAATCACAATCACAAAGACCACTACACTATTACCGGGATCCGGGAAAAATCCTGAAAGTGTGCCCCAAAGGTTGAAAAGCAGATGAAGCCCTATAGAGTAGTAAATAGAGCCACCGCATTCGCACACATATCCGAGCACTATGCCAAGTGCAAAGGCATATATGCCCTGAATCCAGTTGAGATGGAACAGTCCGAAAAGTGCAGCCTGCATCAGATTGGCAAGAGCAAATGGCAAAGCCTTTCTGGCACAGCGCATGGTTACACCGCGGAATATAAGCTCCTCACAGATTGGCGCCAGTATGACAGAATAAAGGACGGTCACAAAGGTTGTATCTGTGATACCTGATGTCTCAAAAAGCTCATTGTACTGCTGCAGCCAGTCGGGACGGATGTAGCCGGTTAAGTTTGCGATGAAATTGGCAGCAAACTGTGTACCCGGCACGAGTATGACGATTGCCGCAAGCATCATGGGATTGAAGGTTTTCTTAGGGGATGGAAGGAAATTACCTTCGTATCTGGCATAGTACCACATGCTAAAAATCGCAATGGTAATGAGTGCATAGATGACCATAATCATCATGTTAAAATTTACAGAGGTAAATGTCTTTTCAAGGCGGTCAGATACGTTTGCAGACGGAAAAGCAAGCTTTCCGACAAAACCCTGTCCAAACATTCCCATACCCATCATAAAGAATAAGGCGATAGTCTGAATTGCCTCAACTGCAAGCAGTGGGACAAATGTGTAAAAGAAATATCCTACTTTTTTCATTTTCAATTTACTCCATTCTGATTTATTAGGCGATAGTAACATTAGTATAACATATCGGAATTTAATTGCAAGAAAGCTGTTTACTTTAAAACTTTAATATGTTAAAATTAAAAATAAATAAATCGCATGAAAAAAGGAGAACACGATGAGCAAGAATCTTAAAACAGAAGCAGTAGACCATTTGTTTGATGCTATTTTGTGTCTCAAGGATAGAGCAGAGTGTTATACATTTTTTGAGGATGTTTGTACTGTAAATGAGCTTTTTTCTCTATCACAGAGATTTGAAGTGGCAAAGATGCTTAGAGAGCAGAAGACATATCTTGATATAGCAGAAAAGACCGGGGCTTCCACAGCCACAATCAGCCGAGTGAACAGATCATTAAACTACGGCAACGATGGATATGATATGGTTTTTTCGCGCATGGAGGATGGCTCTGACAAAGAGGATTAGTTTATCATAGGGGGAAAAAACAGGCTCATTAATTTGAGCCTGTTTTTTTCCTTTCCTTTCCTGAATGTGTATTTTCATGGGAAGAAGCCTCTTTTTCTTCATTTAGATTGTCAATCATGCGCTCAATCAGCATTTTCTTGATGTAGACATCAAAGCTCAGCATGCAGATAAAGCTGAATGTGTGAAGAAATTTCTGATCCTCAGCAGGAAAATCCTCAAATGTCTCACCGGCAATCTTGTATTTCTTGCCGAGATCCTTTAGGAGCTTCTGCGATTCCTCCGCCTCTAAGCTGAAAACCTCAGTATAGACATCCTGCATCGTAAATCCGTCATCATTGCCGAAATACTTCTCGGTAAGCGGATTAAGAATCGAGCGTATATCGTTGATGCTCAATATATTTTTGAAATAATATATAAAAAGCAGTGTGAGCACATGCTCCTTAGAATACTTTTTCTTGTCCGGAGAAGGGAGCAGATTGTTTTTGGCATAGTTGTTTATCATTGTCTTGGTAAGGATTTTGTCGCTTTCATAGCGCTTTGATGCAGCAAGCTGCTCGTCCATGAAAGTTGTGACCTGATCCATGTACAGATCAATATTTGGTATATCCTCCGGCTTTATGTAATCTATTGATTTAAGCTGTTTTAATAATTCTGATAAAAATTCTTTAACGTCATTCTCCATATCATCACCTCAGGCTTTTATTATATAGTATTGAAAACTATATGACAAGTTTTTTTTGAATTTTCTCATATTGGGTTGTGCAAAACATATGTTTGTGGTATGCTGTAGATAAATTATTTTTGTATTTATGGTTTGTGTGCCTGTAATAAGACTGGAGAATTGAGAGGAAAACAGATGAACTTAGATATGTTGAATGAACAGCAGAGAGAGGCCGTTTTGACCACAGAGGGACCGCTTCTTATTTTAGCGGGGGCAGGCAGTGGCAAGACCAGGGTTCTTACATACAGGACTGCCTACCTGATAGATGATTGTGGCGTCAATCCTTACAATATCATGGCAATCACCTTTACAAACAAGGCTGCGGAAGAGATGCGTGAGCGAATTGATGATATGGTGGGCTATGGTTCGGAAAGCATATGGGTTTCTACATTCCATTCGACATGTGTGCGTATACTGCGCAGGTACATTGACAGGCTGGGATATGACACGAATTTTACCATATATGATGCTGACGACCAGAAGGCTCTGATGAAGGACATCTGCAAGCGTCTTGAGATAGACACCAAGATGTATAAGGAAAAGATGTTTTTAAATGTCATTTCATCTGCAAAGGATGAGATGATTGATCCGATAGAGTTTGAAAACCGTTTCACAGGTGACTTCGTGAAGCGCAAGCAGGCACTTGTATACAAGGAGTATCAGAATGCCCTAAAGCAGAATAACGCACTCGATTTTGATGATTTGCTTGTGAAGACAGTAGAGCTTTTTAAGCTGGATAAAGAGGTGCTGGATTACTATCAGGAGCGCTTCAGATATATCATGGTGGATGAGTATCAGGACACAAACACCGTGCAGTTTGAGCTTATCAGGCTTCTTGCCATGAAGTATAAGAATCTGTGTGTGGTGGGTGATGATGATCAGTCCATTTACAAGTTCAGAGGTGCCAATATCTACAATATCTTAAACTTTGAGAAGCATTTTGAAGATGCAAAGGTCATAAAGCTTGAGCAGAATTACAGGTCTACACAGAATATCCTAGATGCCGCCAACAGCGTCATTTCCAACAACGTGGGTAGAAAGGACAAGCGCCTTTGGACTGACAATGGAGCCGGAGACAGGATTACATTTGAACAGCTTGAGAGTGGCTTCGAGGAAGCGGATTATGTGGCGCGTTCGATAGCGAGACTCGTGAGAAAGGGTGAGGCGCGCTATAAGGACTGTGCTGTGCTTTACCGAACCAACGCACAGTCGCGTCTTTTCGAGGAGAAATTTATTGCTGCCAACATCCCATACAAGATTGTCGGCGGCGTGAATTTCTATGCCAGAAAAGAGATAAAGGATATTCTTGCATATTTAAAGACTATTGACAATGGCCATGATGACCTTGCGGTAAAGCGAATAATAAATGTGCCAAAGCGCGGCATCGGAGCTACGAGCATCAATAAGGTGACAGATTATGCTCTTGAGAAGGGAATAGATTTCTATACGGCACTGCGCTATGTCGATGAGGTGTCTGGCATGGCGAGGTCAGCAGGCAAGATAAAGCCTTTTGTGATGTTTATACAGTCACTTCGTGCGAGAGCCGAGATGGATTCGGTTTCGCAGCTCATACAGGCTATAATCGATGAGACCGGCTATGTCGATGAGCTGAAGGCAGAGGGCACGGATGAAGCAGAGCAGCGTATTGAGAATATTGATGAGCTTATAAACAAGGCTGTTGATTACGAGCAGGGGGAGGAGAATCCTACTCTCAGTGGCTTTTTGGAGGAGGTAGCGCTTGTAGCCGATATAGACGGTCTTGACGAAAACAGCGACTATGTGGTTCTTATGACTCTGCACAGTGCTAAGGGACTTGAATTTCCGAATGTGTATCTGGCGGGTATGGAGGATGGTCTTTTCCCAAGCTATATGTCAATCACGAGTGATGATGCGACAAGCGAGATAGAGGAGGAAAGGCGTCTTGCTTATGTTGGCATCACGAGAGCCAAGGAGCATCTTACCATTACATCTGCGCGTATGCGCATGGTGCGTGGAGAGACACAGTTCAACAAGGTATCGCGATTTGTGAAAGAGATTCCGCGTGAGCTTATGGCAGGCGAGGTCTATGAGCCAAAGCGCCGTGATGATGACTTTGAAAGAAATTCGCAGAGCACGTACAGAAAGGCTAAGGAGGCCTTCAAAAAGACACCTACATACGGCACAGAGTATGCGACCACCTTTAATACACAGCGTACAAGGACACCTGTCTACACGCCTGTGAGTAACCAGAAGTCTTTTGCCAGTGCCAATACCACCGGAGGCCTTTCATATAAGGTAGGGGACAGAGTATCACACATCAAGTTTGGCGCGGGAGAGGTCATGGCAATTGTAGAAGGCGGCAGGGATTATGAGGTCACTGTGGACTTTGACAAGGCCGGTACCAAAAAGATGTTTGCTTCATTTGCCAAATTGAAAAAAATTGACTAAAATTATTGTAATTTTTATAGGAAAATTGGATATAATATGCTATAATGGATTTAACAAATAGCATTTGACAATTACTTTTGGAAAAGGAGCGGATTGAATTATGAGTAAAGTTGAAGAATTATTAAAGGACAACAAGCTTGCAGAGAAGCTCAGCATGGCAAAGCTTAATGACCTTCTCAAAAAAGAAGAGGAAGACAAGAAGCCTTCCAAGGCTGTTATCATATTTGCCATCATTGGTGTATTAGTTGCAGTTGCAGCAGCGGCATATGGTATTTACAGATTTTTCACACCGGATTATTTAGATGATTTCGATGATGAGTATGATGATGAATTCGATGATGATTTCTTCGAGGATGAAGACGATGATGATGCTGAAGATGAAAAAGAGGCACCAAAGACTAAAGAAGAGAAATAATCGTTTTTAGATAATGGGGGCTACATATGTAGTCCTCATTTTTCTTTATGTGTGAAGCAAGGCATTTGCAGTCAGGCATACAAAGGAATAATAAAGTATAAAGAGAGATAAGAATTACATGAAAAAAGGATTTAGAGGAACAGGAACCGTAGAAAGAGTAGACTTCCCAAACAAGGGAATAGCCGTTACAGATGACGGCGACAGAGTAATTGTGAAAAATACAATTCCGGGACAGAAGGTGGAATTTGTTGTAAATAAAGTAAAGCATCAAAGGGCAGAGGGCAGACTCATGGAGGTAATTGAGAAATCCCCTCTGGAGACAGAAGAGCCATGTCCTCACTTTGGAATGTGCGGGGGTTGTACATATCAGACAGTGCCTTACGAAAAGCAGCTTGATATGAAGCTTACCCAGGTGAAAAAGCTCATTTCGGATGCCATTGGAACTGAGGAAGAGTCAGGATATGAGTTTATAGGGATACATGGAAGTCCGAAAAAGAGTGAATACAGAAACAAGATGGAATTTTCCTTCGGTGATGAGTACAAGGATGGCCCTCTTGCGCTTGGCATGCACAAAAGAGGAAGCTTTTATGACCTTGTGACCGTATCGGACTGTCAGATAGTGGATGAGGATTTCAGGACAATATTAAAGGCAACACTTGATTATTTTTCAAAAAATAATATCCCGTATTTCCACAGAGCAACACACAAGGGTTATCTGCGGCATCTACTTGTCAGAAAGGCAACAAAAACCGGTGAAATCATAGTCGACCTTGTCACTAGCACACAGACAGAGGGCTTCAACGAGGAGGAGCTGCTCGCAGGCTTTAGATATGCGCTTTTGACCAGGCAATATGACGGCAGATTCAAGGGCGTTTTACACACAAAAAATGACAGCGTGGCAGATGTGGTCAAAAACGAGGGCACAGAGGTGCTTTACGGAGATTCATATTTCTACGAGGAGCTCTTAGGTCTGAAATTCAAAATCACACCATTCTCATTTTTCCAGACTAACTCACTCGGAGCGGAGGTGCTCTATGAGACAGCGAGAGAGTTTATCCTGGGAGATGACAAGGATTCGCTAAACGGTAAAACAGTCTACGACCTCTACAGTGGAACCGGCACCATCGCGCAGCTTATGGCACCGGTGTGTAAGGAAGTAGTAGGTGTCGAAATAGTTGAGGAGGCAGTTTGCGCAGCAAAGGAAAATGCAGCTCTTAATGGTCTTGATAACTGTAAATTTATTGCAGGTGATGTCCTCAAGGTGCTTGATGAGATAGAGGAAAAACCGGATTATATAATTCTTGATCCACCACGAGACGGTATCCATCCGAAGGCTATCGGGAAAATCATAGAGTATGGTGTTGAGAATATGGTTTATATTTCATGCAAACCAACGAGCCTGGCAAGGGATTTGCAGATATTTATGGCCAGAGGGTATAGGGTGGAGAAGATATGCTGCGTGGATATGTTTCCAAATACTTATCATATAGAGACGGTAGTTCTTTTGTCCCAACAAAAACCAGATGACACGATAGAGATCG
>ULQX01021377.1_pt1 | contig 47737 bp, 42 predicted proteins | sample 1954941 | NCBI WGS metagenome assembly ULQX01 (sample SAMEA4835667, study PRJEB28245) | human gut metagenome | biome: gut microbiome; material: fecal sample | place: Denmark | collected 2008
AATTAATTCAAAAAGGAGATTTTTAATATGAATAACAATATAACATTTTTAAACATTGTTGCCGAATACTGCAATACACCAGCTGATGAGATCACTAATGATATGCGATTCATAGAAGATTTGGGCTTTAGCTCCCTTGATTTCATGACTTTTCTCGGCGACCTTGAAGATACATTTGACGTGGAAATCGATGAAGATGAGATCATCAATATTCACACTATAGAAGACGCCATCAAGTACCTTGACAACCTGACAAGCTCTTCTGCATCGGTTTAACATTAAAATTCTGGGACGACGGAGTATGTCCCATTTTGCTTCACATAAAAGAAATGGAGATATGATATATGGAAGAAAATATTCTGGAAATTGTTGAAAAAAGCTGCCTAATACATAGAGATGTAATAGCTGTTAAATATCTGTCTCATAGAGAAATTGTCGAAAAGAGCTACGGAGATCTGTGGAATGACATTCGCAAAACTGCTGTCATTTTGCGAAATAATGGCCTCTGCGGAACACATATTGCACTGGTGGGAAGCAGCTCTTATGAATGGATCTGCGCCTACATGGCTATACTTTTCACGGGAAATACGGCTGTACCGCTGGATGCAAACCTGTCTGCTCCGGAATTACATGAACTTCTGAATAGATCAGAATCAACTGCATTATTCTGCGGAGCATCCAGAAAAGATGTGATAACAGAACTGAAAGCAGATTGTCCTAGAATGAATGTTGTATTCACCATGGAAAAGAAAGTCGATATAGAGCGTCCGGAGGGTGCAGATTCAAATCCACAATTAGCAATTTTGTCATTTGAACAGCTCCGCAGCGAAATTACCATACCGGATGACTTTGCATTTGCCGATCAGGATAAGGATAAAATGTGTACGCTTATGTATACCTCTGGAACAACAGGCAAAAGCAAAGGCGTCATGCTGTCTCAATTCAATCTCGCACAAAATGTTGAAAATGTATATGTAAATCTGGAACCTGGTGTAACTATTCTGAGCGTTCTGCCTATACATCACGCCTTCTGCCTTACAATGGAATGGATGAAGGGCATTTCACTGGGCGCCACTATCTGCATCAATGACTCGTTGCTCCACATGCTGAAAAACATGAAACGGTTCCAGCCCGTTGGCATGCTGATGGTTCCTCTCATGGTAGAAACCATCTACAAAAAACTCAAAGACGTCAACCCTCTCCTTCCTAAAAAGCTGGTTGCAAAGGAAGCATTTGGCGGTAAACTGGAATATATATTCTGCGGAGGGGCATATCTGGATCCTATGTATGTTACCGAATTCAAAAAATACGGAATAGACATACTCCAGGGATACGGCATGACTGAATGCTCCCCTGTAATTTGCTCCAACAATCACAGATACAACAGACCCGGATCCGTTGGCAAACTCCTGGACAACTGCGCTGTTCGTTTTGTCGATGAGGAAATTCAGATAAAAGGCACAAGCGTCATGTCCGGATACTACGACATGCCAGACGAGACCGCAGAAGCTTTTCAAGACGGCTGGCTCTGCACCGGAGATCTTGGTTATCTCGACTCCGATGGTTTCATGTATATAACCGGAAGGAAAAAGAACCTCATCATTCTGGCAAATGGTGAAAACATATCCCCTGAGGAACTGGAAGGAAAGCTTTCTGTAGAGCCCCTTATTTCAGAAATAGTCATTACCGGCGACGGCAACCATCTCACTGCTCACATATATCCAGATCAGGATTTTGTAGATAAGAAACATATGGATGCAGCCAGGACTTCTGAAAAATTGCAAAAAATTATTGATACCTTCAACAAAAACCAGCCAACATACAAAAGGATCTCGTCACTGGATATAAGAAAAGAGCCATTTGAAAAGAGTTCGACTAAAAAGATCAAAAGAAATCTCGTATAACAATAGACTCACACGCATTATTGTTGTAACATTGCTGTATTAGATAATGACAAAACTGCAGCACCAAGCCAGGCAGCAGATAAAGGAGACAGCCATGATCAACTCAACCGATTCCCGATATGATAGAACTGAAAGTGACCTTCTAGATGCATTCAAGATACTTGCAGGTCAAAAGGCTCTGAACAAAATAAGCGTGTCCGAGATAACCAAACTCACAGGTGTGACCAGAAGCACATTTTACAACCACTACGAAGACATGCCTGCTTTCATCAATGCCATGGAAGACCGCATCGTCGATGAAATATTTCAGATCATGAATAGCTTCAAACCAGAAGGCAATCTTGAGATCTGCCACCAGTTCTTCAGGTCTCTATGCGAATACATGAAAGCAAATAAATTTCTCATGATCATCCTTGCCACACCTGAGGCTTATGATTTCGTGGAAAAGGCACTGACAATGTTCCACAGATACGTGCGATCAATTCTGGAAAAATCCAGCAAGACAGGCCTGGCCCAGGAGAAATACTCATACGCCGTAGCATACGCAATAGGCGGCGTGGTTGGCATCCTGCACAAGTTTGCGGTTGATAACTGTCAGGAAAGCAGCGACAAGGTGTCTGCTTTCCTGACAGAAGCGTTTCTGGATGGTATGAGACCGTATTTGGGGGTGTAGGTCTCCCATCATGGGGATCTCTCCAATATTACTCACATAATACAAGCACTACACAATTAAATGGCTAAAAATTTCCTTATATCCATTGCCAATGAAATTAACAGAATAATCAGCAAAACAATCTCTGCATAAAGAATATACGGATGTCTCTTTCTAAATTGACACCCTTTATCAGACAAACCTGTAGTATATGCTATATTCGCAAATTGCATGGCTATAGCAGTTGCTATTCCAAACGAAGTTAACAATAAAAATATATTATATTTATACTCCGTATATGCTGATACACTAAATGCTGCAATAAAACTAAAAACTAAGCCAACAACATCCTTCTTATTTATTTTGTTCAAAATATGACGTTTCTGTTCATCAGAATAATTTGCTTTTTTTTTTAAATCATTACTATCCATTTCTTCCTGTTTCCTTTCGCCTTCAATTAGTTCCAGGATCCCTACTTCAAAAAATTCTGATATTTCCACTAAAATTGAAATATCAGGCATATTAATTCCATTTTCCCAGCGTGACACGGATCGGTTTGATACACCGAGCTGTTCTGCCAATTGCTCTTGCGTCATTCCTTTTTCTTTGCGCAATTCCCGAAGCAAGCATCCCATTTTTTCTTGTTGCATTATTATGCCCTCCTTTCAATTTCGATCTTACTATTGTTGTTTAAGCAAATACATGACACAAAGCAAGAATATTCACACATGACACATGTGTCCAAATGGTATTTTATATACATATACATTCATTGATTGTGAAAAATTTCTTTCTTACATAAATAATGTCTAATTTTTATAATAAATTTCTTTTTCCCATGAATATGGTTTAACTAGCATTTCATCATCACTTTTACCGTCACAACTATTCTGGCATTTTGATAATATCCCTACTGTGTCATATTTATCCGATATATAGGGTTCCATACAAGATATATTTTTCATATACAATCCAGGATATTTCTTGAATGGAGAAACAGAATGCATGACATTTGAATCCTTTTTCGAATATACATATAAAACTGAATCACACTGTGCGTGTGCATCCCATTGAGTATATTGTCCCTCAATAATTACGTGACTAATAGATGTCCCATCAAACGCCTCATACTCTACCCTTTCGACACCTGAAGGAATTATTACTATCTCAGCCTTTTTACATGAACAAAATGCTTTATTATTCACTACTTCTATCTCTGGTGGCACAATTATTACTTTCTCATTACTTTGGTATGTTAACAACCTGTTATATCTGATCATATTTCCGAGTTTCGGACATTCTGCATATATTGATATTTGCTCAAAATCAAAAATATCTGGCCAATTTACACATTTAAGCTCTTTACAATTTAAAATTGCCAATTCACTAAAATTACACCTAACATCTGCCTCAAAAGTTATTTTTTCTAGTTGTCCACAATCTGTTATCATTTTTGTTTCAAATCTAGTTACAGTAGCTCCAAACACAATTTCTTTTACCGCATTGTGTGCAATCGCTCCCCTACAAACCTTTTTGCAGCAATTTACATTTATCACTTCATTGTCCCCAGAATAAAACATAAGTGAGTCCTTATATATCCACATACCATTTTGGGGATATGACCAATAACCAAACTTATTCTGATAATTATTTATAAGCATAAATTTATTTGAATTCAAATAATCTACAATTTCGGAAGTCATTTCTCTGATAGCTATCTCATCAGATATATTATCAGCCAAAGCACTATAAAATTCATAATCATCTCCATAATTTGAATAATTATATTTTGACCAATATATCTTTATCCGACCACTATTCCCCTTTGATTTATCAAATGAGGAATATAATCCATCCCTGATATCACCAATCATAACAACTGTGTTAGGTACAACCATATACTTACATTTATTATACCTTAAACTATTCAATGAATTTGAGAATAATCCAACCACTTCACATCCGTCAATTCGCTCAGGAATTAGAACAATGCTTTTTGACAGATTATTATTACTGCAGACAATATTAAGTATATGTATTTTCCCTTTTAATTCTACGTACTCTATAATCCCAGTTTGACATACCTTTTTCTTTACACTCTCTAAATCTATCGAAAAATCCTGGCATGCATCGGTATTCTGATCTATGCTATCATTAAACCATTCTTCTTTACCAAATAGGCAAATCAAAATTTCCACTGCCTGTTTTACATAATTTGGAGATAATCCTGTACTATTTTCCAATATGCGGCTACATCTATACATTACCTGCAAATAATTATCCCCACAACGTATTTCTTCTATAATATTTTCTTCGTATGCCGAAATGATAGCATTTTTTAACGGCTTGTTATCTGGTATTATATCTGCGATTAAGGCGGCAAACCTTCTGCGATCCGTTATTGAATCCGGATATTTTCTTATAAAATCTATTATCTTGGCTTGTTCCTGTGTTAATGCTTTATTCATCATTCCACCTGTTGTATATATAGTCTATATCTCATCCGGTTTTAAATAGTGTCCGCAACTACATTTAATGTATGGTCCGAACTTACTTAATCCGCCTTTTAAATCTCCTCCATCACGTCTAGGACACGATACATTCTTTGCAGAGATATACCAATTTATTAAATCCGGAGTGAGGTATTTTCGCCCTGAACAAGATTTATCCGAGCATCTTAAATAAGATATTCCTTTGGAGCCTTTTGTTAATATCATATTTTTTCTGCAATTAGGACAAAACTCTTTTTCTTCAACAAATGCTGCTAATCCACACGAACCAGGGACTTTTACATTGGTATCACTTGAATCATCTATTTCTTGGGCTGTATACATACCTTTCTTTTTTGTCAGAGGTTTTTTATTCACCCCAATCTCTACCACTTCAAGGTCAGTCAGAGCCTTTATCATTTCTATTGTATTTCTGCCTTTAATCCTGACCATAGCATTTACGACCGTAACCAATGAATCTGTTTTATTAACCTTAAATACCCATTTTGCTGTTGGTAAACCATACCATGCAATTTCATCATCAATAACTATTAATGGAAATGTTGCATTTTCTGTTCCAACGCAATACTCCTGCCATCTCTTTGGTAACTCCTTGTATTCATTACTCTTCATCTTTACTTCTATTCCACTGCTATCTGCTTCATCAAACAATTCAAAAATCTGTTGTTCCGTTTCTTTAAGCTGTCCACTTGGAAGAGAAACAACAATTTTAAATTTTGCTTTTCTCACATCTACCGCCAATTGCTTAACTGCCTGTTGTTCATCTATATGAATCTCCATCATTTTATCTGGAGAAACATTTACCAAATAAGGTTTCAAAGTTTTTGAACTATTATCTATAATCGTATGGTGTTCTTTTTTTACAAATGATAACAACCTGTAAAAAATATGATTTGTTCCCTTGAATACATTCTCCCAGAACCTAAAATTGGCAACTGTTATTAATTTTCCTTTTGCTCTTGTCACAGCTACATTTATAAGCCGGATCACCTGATTTTGATTTTTACCCATCAAAACACCAACTGCATTTTTAGGGTAGCTTTCAACCGCATCAAAAATCACTACATCAGACTCAGATCCCTGAAACTGATGTACTGTTGCACAACTTATATTAGAGGTTCCACCATTATAGTAATCTTTTATCATCGCACGAATAAGTCTTGTCTGTGCTGCATAAGGTGTTATTATTCCTATACTTTCAATCTGATTTTTCTGTGCAGACACTGCTGTACAAAACGATACCACTGCACTTAATATGTTAAATCTTGATCCGTCTGTATTTTTATCAGCTGCACAATAAGAGCCTGACAGATCAATCAAATTAAGCGCATCTCCCGATAATGGTTCTCGCCTAACTATTCTAGTCAGATCTTCTGAATTAATAACTACCTGATGATTATCAAGCATATTACTATATACATATTTATTTGGGAAAGCAGCTATTTCTGGATACATTCTTCTCTGCTCATTGAGCATAACGAGCCATGGATGATAATACATATCACCATTCGCATCTACTATCTTTAAATATGAGAATATATCAACTTGCAAAATTTTTGCAGAAGGATTCTGGGATATAGGTGCGAGCTGTCTAAAATCTCCAACAAACAGGAATTTATCTCTGGCCAAAGCAGCTGCAGCTATTACCTGAGGAACATAAGCCATTGAAACCTCATCAAACATCACCAAGTCAAACTGTCTTTGCTCAAACATCGGATCCACAGTTGCTCTGGATATCGTAGTACCTATCAGCTGTGCCTTATCAACATATCTGCGCTCTTCCTTTCTTATATCGCTTCTAAGCTGTTTTATCTTCAATTCCAGCTTGTTGTATTCATCTGTGTGAGTTTTATTCTTTACTCTAAAATCATCTCTTTGTATCAATAATCTATCAAGTTCAGTGGCATAGCTATTACACATACTTAATGTGTAAGTAAACGATGTTGCATATGGATGTTTTGCAAGCTCATTATCTCTGACATACCCAAATCTGAGTATTTTCCCATGCTTTAAATAATCTTTCATCCTGTCATCAGGGTTCTTTATAATCTGTTTTATAACGCCATCAACTGATACATTGCTATGTGAAACTATCAAAACCGATTTTCCCTGATATATATAATCTTTTGCAATTTCTGCCATCGTATGAGTTTTTCCTGTTCCCGGCGGTCCCCATATTGACACAATATCTTCTTGTTGAAGCATTTTTATGGCTGCTTCTTGACCTTTGGGAACTTTGTTTATATCTTTAGAGCTTGTAAGCTTGGGGCCTTCCTCCATAAGCCTAATTGCCAATTTATTAACATTAGGATTTAATGAATTCATCCGCTTATCCAAGGCTTCCAATAGTTTCCAGGGTTCAACCATCATTCTGGCAGAACCAACACGGTCTCCTATATCTCTATCCAGCATAAGCATTAACTGAAAGTCTTCACATGACAGCACAGTTCCAACAGCTCTGACTCCTCCACTTAATTCAACAACGACCGGTGCATCATCAGGCAAATGTATCTCCGTTTCCATTTCAAATGAATACGTATAAACACCATTATCGCTTTTATTCAGTTTTGATCCATTAACAATCTTGTATCTCTTACCCTTTCCCTGCTTTAAATACAAAATCTCCTTATGCAACCCATCTGAATATTCCCTAATATCTGATGATGTATATACTGGTGCTACTACAGGATTTGTCGTTGGATCCATTACACTATCTCTATCTCCAATTTCCTGACTTATAGCTTCTCCAGAAACTTTCATAAGTAATCGAACTAAATCTGAAGTTCTCTCATATTCCAAATCACCCATATTATAAATAGTGACAGAAGTTAATGCAGTTGTTCCAGAACTACTAATCTTATATGAAGTAATTATTTTTTTACGGTTACTGCACAAAAATACAAATGATATGTCCGCCTTTGCAGTAAATATCTTCTTATCATTCATTGGAATAGTGGTGGACATCGTCTTTGATTTTCCATGTTTCAGCAATGTGTAATCCATGTGTGATGTAAACTCAGATCCAAATCTATCAGTAATTAAACATCTTTCGAGAATAGTCTCCACATCAGTATCCGAATGTGTATATATAAATTTTGAGGTTGCCTCTATCCTATCTGCAAACTCTTTGATTACAGGTAAATTCATTTTGAAGTGCAAATTGGAAAAGGATCTAGTTACATCTGGTTTGTATTTTTCTCCAGCATCACTAAGTAATGCATCTGAAAATACACTGCTAACAACATCGAGAATACCCTCTCTTACACCGCTTTCTATCGCCTGGTCCATCAAAAATTTTTCTACACGAGAAAGTCCTATTTTTAATTCTTGTTCGTTTTTATACGGAACTCCTATAAATGTTTCTCCTAGTCCGGCTTGAAAAAGCATCTGAACAATATTCTTTTCTGTATCATATTCGGCAAGCAAATCGTTGCAAACAGCCACACTCAACTTTCTATTTTGGTAAATGCCATACCCATATCTATTTGTTATATCCTTAAAAGCACCTATTAATTCAGTTGTATGCCACATAGAGTATCCCCTCCATTATTTTATCCTAACCCAACATATCCCTAGTTTCTCATTTGGTATATGCTGAATTCTAACATTTCTCTTCCCCTGCGTTGTCATAACACTCATGGATAAATCACTAATATCTTTCAAGATATCTTTCATCTTTAATCGTCCTTCCAGCTGAAAATAGAAGTCCATTTCTCCTTTTTTCAACAAGGAATCAATATATGCTAATAATCTGGTCTTCGAATTGAAGACCAGTTTGTTATTTCTAAAATAATTCATATCCAGCGAATTACATATTGGAAGCTTACTGTCAGGTGTATGGTCCATATACATCATCCCATCTGTAAGATTAAAGTAATCATAAGCCATTCTATCCTTGTTTTTTCCACCAGCGCCAATATCCCATGTAATATCTAACTGATATGCTTTTCCATCTATGTTAACAATATTCCATGCATGAGGTCCGTTCTGACCATTGCCATCAGCTTTACCTGTGACAACAATACATTTGATGTCCACTGCATTCAACAGTACCTTTACTGCCTTTGCTATTCCTTCGCACTGAGCCCGATGATGAGCAAAAACACCTACAATATTATGAGCCTCCATAAATCTCACCGGATCATTAATATCTGCCCCATCATAGTCATACGAAACAAAGTTACATAGCCAATCATGTACTTTTAGTTCTTTTTCGTACTCAGTTCCTTCTTTCAGCTTTAAATCCGCAGCCAGTTCATTTACTGCCTTTTCTATTTTTCGATTATATTCATGGATTCTCTCTCTGCTGAAGAAATACTGTGGACATATCGCAGTATGTCCCAACACATCAGTTGCAAGACTGCAAGTAGATTGATTCAGATAATAAATCAGCGGATTATCTCTTGTCATTGCTTCAAATATCCTGTTAAATACCTCCTGCGTCATCATTCCTTTTACAGGAATAGGGATAATGTCTTTTCGATCCATTATCCCTTTATAAAAGCATCTATATATTATCTGCTCGTTTTTATTCAGCTGATTGTAGTAATATCTGTCTACTATCAACCTCTATCTCCTCCCGATGCAATTCCATCTCCGCCAAATCCACCTAATGTACCAGTGTTACCACACCAGTCACAAGTAAACGTCTCGCCAGTGTTAATGTTACAATTTAAATGTTGACAATTTCCACACACAACAAAATATCTGGTTCCACAATATGGACATCCCGGATAATTATCATCTGGATAGATATTACCCATTATCTGCGTATTGTCATATCCTTCTCTTTTCGCTGAACTTTCTTTCATCTCAAAAGCCCATGTGTACTTCCAGCCCCCGTCTGCACGTTGAAACCTAACACCATATATATTTCCCTTTGCCTCTTTACACTTGCACAAAGCTATCCGTGCCTCCGGTTCGCCACTTCTTGTACTAATGATTGGTTCTTTCAAATAAAATCACCTACTTTGCAAAATACGCCATAACAACCGTTACATCATCACCACAGCCAAGCTCACTTGTTTCCTTGAGCCACTTTGCCAGATTACCCTTTATTGCTGCAAATCCATATTTACCTATCATATTGTAATAATCTCTACATGTTTTCTTAAAATCTTCATCACTGGCATAACTATTTACAAATCCATCTGTTGAAAGCATATAAAGATATGGCTGATCTGATTCAACATCTTTTCTTCTTACTGAAGCAACTGATTTTCTCCATGCATCAGCCTTAGATAGCGAATGAGTTTCTGTACCAAGGAATTTCTCAGGTTCTACAAGCGATGATATATCATCATTAGTAATAACAGTAATATCACCATCTCCAATCTGGAAAGAAAATACAAACGTATCTGTTATTAACATTCCTAAAAGAGTAGTTCCATACAACGAGTAAACTCCATCCCAATTAATGTGACCATCTGCCTCAATCAAAGATGAATCCTTATTTTTGTAAAATGACTGCTTTACACGGACCTGCCACTCATCACACACATCCTGAGCAAATCTTGTGTCGCCTTCTCTATTAAGTACCGTCACAAGTTCAGCCATTCCTTCTTGAGTCTTACCGTATCCATGCAAATACTTCTTCATTACATCACAAAACGCATTCACAGCCATAAGTGAACCTCTGTCGCTTCTTGGACACTTATCACTACCATGCCCATCTGCTACAGATAAAATTGTAATATGATCTGAAACCTCTTCTATTCTCTTTGAATCCTGGAGTGGCAAACCATTTCTTTCGTGAGTAGCGCCTTTTACGCTTTCACCACAAATTAAACGTTTCATTTACTGCCTCCTTTTACCAAACAGCTCCCTCATCAAAATCATCAGGGTTTGGAATATTACTCATATCAAGAATCAAAGGTGCAGAATTGTTCGCAGGAGCAAAAGGATCGCCACTACCTGCCAGACCATCACTATTCGGAGCATCATCAACATTCACAGGTTTACTTGATGGAGCCGATACCATAGAAGCTGTTGTTGAGGCCCATTTGATCATTTTTACAAGAGCCGTAGGATTATTTGCCTGCAATACTAATTCCCGATTTCCTGTAAACTCAACAAGAACATCATCATCCGCATCCCTTCCAATCGAGATGGCGATCTTGACCGACTTCTTAAACCAAGGAAGCTTTTTCAACTTCTCAAGCCCCTTTTTATAATCATCTGTAGGCTGTCCATCAGACAAAAGTACAATGACTGGTGGCAATGCTCTGGCAGGCATAGGTGGTATAGACAGCTGAGCTGCCAAAAGTTCAAATGCTTTTCCCATATCTGTCACTCCACCAGCCTCAAGCGGTTCCCATCCATAGCTTTCCACAGGAACAGGGCTTGCTGTAATCCAACTTGCACCCGTAGAAAACTGAAGTGCCCTTACAAGCAACTGCGCATTTGGATTATTGTCTGCTTCTGATTCCATGGCTGGTATACACTCCTGAATCGCATTATTTACAATTCCCATTTTTCCATCACTGATCATTGAACCAGAACAATCCACTACCCAAAAGAAATGTAATGGTCTACTTGCTAATTCTCCACCTGGTCTCTGTAACTCATCCATATTATTTGTCCTCCTTGAATAACCTTATTTGAATTCTCCAACTGCATCAGAGAAAATAATCTTTACGCCTTTTGCAATGCCTGCTGATCTGCCTATTTCAATTGGTATCTGAGTTCCATCCGATTTTTCGTAGGTCCAGTTCACTTCATCTTCATTCCGAATCCCCCACAATGCAGGATTCTTTGGATTCTGTACTACAGACCCAACAACCGTATCCATATCATAATCACCATATAAGTGATGATGTAATAACTTAGTTCCTACGTTTAGAATTACTATGTTTTTTCCAATAACAATCTTTGCTGGAACTGGTACAGCCTGCTGACAATGCCAACATACATGTGCAGCTCCATTTTTCTCTAATTCTTCGTCGTAAAAATTTCTAGCACCACAAGAACACTTCAGCATTCCACTCATCATATTTGCAAATAGATTCATCCATTCCGGCTCTGTTATTCGTTTGTTAGGTTCCGTAAGTCCCACCGTAAATGCTTTTGTAAACATCTTCCGAAGCTTCTCTGGATACATTGGCCAGTAAATATTCGCATTATCATGAATGCCCTTTACTGGTCTGTTTGTTTTATTATCTGGATCAAAAATAAATATAGGATCCGTACCATACAGTTTCACTCTTGCAGCATAATCCATACATTTTATATTGGCTTCCAATCTTCCTTCCAGAGGATGATTCACCATAAACAGATAAAACAATAATACCGAAAGTGAATATCTATCCGTCTCACGCGACGGTCTCTTCTCACCTCTTACTATCTCTGGTGCCATAAATCCAGGAGTTCCTAACACACCTCCCGGTTTGGAATTGTCAAAAGAAACATTGTCATTATCACATATCAATACATCCCCAGTATCTGGATCAAAAAATAGATTTCCAAATGAAATATCCTGATACTTTGCACCCATTCCATGTAGTTTTTGATATCCCTTTGTCAGATTAAATGCTGTTCTACATATAACATAAAAAGATGGATTTACTCGTTTCTTCATCAAATCCACTATACTCTTATAACTCTTTGGTCTAAGAGGCATTATGTAACCAAACAAAGATCCCTGGTTTGGCACTATCAGTTCCATCGGCCATAAAAAACTGGAATCAGGAGATCCCTTCGCAATTATATTATCAAGCATTTTTTTCTGTCTCGCAGTTGCGCTTCCTTTGAAATACCATTTCATCGCATAATGTTTTCCGTTACATTCGACATCATATACCTCACCCTGTCCACCTGCGCCAAGCAAACTAATAACTTTATACTTATTCCCGCTTTCCGAAGTCATTATCATTCCATTCTTCAACTGTCCATCCATTATGGTATCTGCCTCCTTTGTTTCACAAGCTGCAAGGCTTGATATAATAAATTGCCATCTGCCACGATCATATTATAAGTTTTATTTCCAAACTGCATCTCACATGCATCTACATATGGGGTTATCGCTGTCAGATACCTATAAGTTTTATCAAATCCCCATTCCGACGCCTGAAATACTATTCTTTGATTCGTCACATATAATATTCCTCTATGTTGTACCAATTCTGTACGTTCTATCGGCCTGGCAACTCCAACATTGTATCGACTCCCTTTAAACAATCCAGGCCCTGAATGCCCTACATGCTGGTATTGCTTAACCGTTTTTATCTCAAGGTTTATCGCCTTGTCAATATAGTGGATTTTCTCACCTTTTTTTAGAAAAAGCTGATCTGTGTTTAGAATCGGTAACCTGCCAGCTTCTATCTCCTGCTTAGCAGCCACCGGAAGGATTGATATTATTGTCGGTACTTTGTTGCCTGTACCAAAGATATCTGCTAACAATCCCATACCACTCACCTCATTTCTATACGTAGAGTATACTGTATCATGTTTGTCTAAGTGTCGCCTTACATGCGACACTTAGACAAGCTGATACTTAATCTTATTCTTCCTGCAGTACTGCTCTGCAAAAGAACCAAAGGAGCATTGAACAATAAACATATCATCCGTTCCCGTAAAAGCATCCTGACCAATCTGCTGTACACTATCTGGAATTATAATAAAATCAAGACTGGAGCAACCGAAAAATGCACGTTCACCAATCACATTCAGTTTTTCATGCAGCTCCACCTTTTTTAAGCCACTACAATTCATAAACATCCGATCAGTTATCCTTGCAATGCTATCCGGTATCTTAATATGCTCCAGCGATTGGCACTCTGCCAATAAATCATCACCTATCCAAAATACACTCTTGGGAATATCCAGTGTCCGTAAACCTGTTTCTTTAAAGGATGCATCTCCGATTGTCTTAAGCAGTATCGGCAAGGAGATTGATTTTAAGCTGTTACAATTCTCAAATGCTGAGTTTTCAATCTCTTCTACGCTGACTGGCAATACCACCTGATGTAATTTCTCACAGTCAGAAAAAGCATTTAAACCTATGTATTTAAAGCCTTCCGTCAGAATTGCCTCTTCTATGGAAGATTTGCTAAAACTGTTATCCGCAATCTCTATAACATTTTCATTGCCAGACCTATTTTGAAATATAATTGTCTGGTTCTTGTCTCCACGAAATCCTGTTACAGCCAGTCCATTGCCTCTGCGACTTTTTTCATATACAAATAAATCTCCATATGATTTTCCCGAAGATAATTTATTATCTTCTATCGCCGGACCACCACCCTGCTTCTGCACTGATATGTCACAGGCTTTTCCAAGCACTTTATTACCATAACAAGAACACCATACTGACACGATCCAATCTGCATTCACTCTGCTGATGCCATAGTCATCCATCAACTGCTTCACATACCGGAAAGCAAATGTATTATTGAGCAGATTCGCCTTCTGAATATCCTGTGCAATTCCCATGTTGTATGCCATAAGAATCAGATTGATATTCTTTGCCTCTTCCGGAAATATATCTTTTACCAATGCAGTAAACTGTCGCTTATCATCTATTGAATTTTCATACTGTCGAAGCATTGCTTCAAAATCCTGCTCAAAAATACCTCATCACCTTCTTTACTCTACGCCCAAGGCTTTATATACTGCTTCTTCCGGAGAAGAATAGAATATCAGACTAAATGCTCCAACTAAGTCAGATGGTACCGTGCCAAGGTCTGCTGCCGATGTAATCGGAAGGAGTACTTTCTTAGCACCACTATCAAGACACACCTGCAATGTACTTGCCAAATCTTCTACTTTAATAAGTGTTCCACCGATACTAATCTCACCAAGTACTGCAAGACTGCTGATTGGAGGCTTACTAAGTGCTGCCGATGAAATAGCAATCAGTGTAGGAAGTGCGAGATTTCCTGTCATTCCAAGTCCTTGCATATCTTGATAATTGATGATGTAATCCTTAGTTGTTGTACTGATATTTCCAGATATTGCATTACCATTAGCTTTCAAATAATTAAATGCTGTATTGGTTGCTTCCTTTGGCTCTTTTCCGGAACCAATACCTGTACAAGTCAGCTTTCCATTTCCCGGCATCATCTGTGTTTCAAGACGATAACAGCCTATCATTCCAGTCTTTGACTTTGATACAGTATATAAGCATCCTGGTTTTCCCATTCCTTCTGGAATCAGCTTTCCGCCGCCCTGCTCTGGAACAGAAACATAATGCTCTTCAAAGCTGTCATTGTCTATGTATGAGAAATTCACATCATAGAACTCCATTCCACCAATCTTCTTAAGCTGTTCTTTTACTCGTCTACGAAGTTCAAGTGAAATATCCATGATCTCTGCAACTTCTTCCTTGCTGACTTCTCCATCCGGATAAATCAATTTGATAAATCCAGATATCAACTTACGAACAGCAATTGCATCTCTCTGATTTAAATTATTTCCTAATTTGAAATACTTCTCTGCTATATTGCTGTAATTATCCTTACGAAGCTCACGCATAAACTCTGATAGATAATCTGTGATAAATCCATAATCATTTGTAAACGAATCCGGTCTGTACTTAGGAATCTCCCATCCCGGTATATATGCATGGAAACGGTCAAGAAACGCAGTATCCGTACCCATTTCAGGAGGAAATGGATCAAACAGGCTTGATGTCTTCTGCAATGTCTCAACACTCTGATTGATATTTCCTACAAAAACCATAGATGCCTTTGCCTGTATCTCAGCCTTGCCACGAGAAAATGCACCTGATGCCATGTATCCTTTCATAATCTGGATACCATCTTTATCCTTAAACTTGATACCTGCAACCTCATCAAATGCTACAACATCCCACATTCCGACAAGACCTACTGTATTGTTAGACATGTTATAAAACAGGTTTGCAACTGTTGTCTGTCCTCCGGCAACAAGGATACTGTTTGGAGAAATCTGCTCATATATGTATGATTTACCTGTAGAACGAGGTCCCAATTCACACATATTAAAGTTGTTCTCAACAAGCGGAATCATACGGGCAATCAATAACCATTTAGCTCTGTCAGAAAGCTTGTCCGGTTCCATACCAGTAGAACGAAGCAGAATATCCATCCACTCTTCCTTCGTAAATGCCTTACGACCATTCTTTACCTCATCCATATCCACATGTGGCATCTGAATCGGTGTCAACTTTCTAATACGGATAGGCTGTGTATTCTTCTTATCTTCCTCAATAAACTCATAGTCAAGCTGGAGAATACACCAGATACCACCACAAAGCAGGCGGTCATAATCTTTCACATAATCCGCACTGATAGGAATATTCTTAATTCCAAGATTGGAGAATGTTGCCTCGTACCGGTCTTCCTTTGTATTAAGGATTACTGTAATCCTATCAATAACTGTATAGCTTCCTCTTTCTCGAAGAAGTGACAATATTTTCTGTGCTTCATCCGGGCGAACATAGTTATCACGCAGAATACGCTTCACATTGTCTACTCCCTCGTCAATAATCTCCTGATCATCGGAATTACAATACTGCCCGAGAAGATATTCCAGTACATATACCGGAACATTTGCTCCTTCTCTGATTGATTTAGTTAAATCCTTGCGGACAATACGACCATCATAATATTGACGAAGTTTCTGCTTTATGATTTCTCGTCTATCGTCTGTTTCACTATTTAATTCAGAAGAATCCATAAATTCTGTCATACTTACTTACCTCGTTCTTTATTTATCATATAGACTGTAGATTTATATGCGCCCTGTTTTACCAAAGTCCCTTTATCTACCATCTTACTTAGTACTTCTCGTGCTCTTCTCTGCTTAACATTTAATAACTCTTCTGCCTGACGTGAAGTTATCTTTCCATTTTTCTCTGTATAATCTAAAATCAATCTATATTGAGCCCATAATTTATCGGCACTCTCCTGCTTTTTATCGGCACTCTCTTGTACTTTGTCGGCACTCTCTCGTATTTTATCGGCACTCTTTTGTACTTTATCGGCATTATCTGTTCCAATTCCATTAGTTTCAAAATCATATGAATAATCATCGTTCAACGGAACAATAATTTTAAAGATATCGCCCTCTACAAACTCAGGTTCTTGTCCTGAATAATATCTACTGTATTTAAATAGATTTCTCACACCTGATCCAAGCTGATCTGCATACCCTATATTTCTAAAAAACGAAGCAATAATAGGATTTTTAGGATTAGGTTCCAGATTATTGACAGTGATACTTCCCTCACCAGTTGCTCTACTGGCATTCTCAACGTACATACGCTCTTTTTCAATCACAAACTTTGCTGTGTAACTGCTTGAAAACTCTCTGTGCATTAATATATTACTGACCATCTCACGTAAAATAATATTTCTCAAACTCTTGTTAACGGTATCTTCTAAAAAGAACTTGTCCGAAAGATGTTTCTTGCCAAAATCCAAAAGTCTGTCATAACTATCTACCAAATTGGTTTTTATAACCTCCCGATCGTCATAACGGTCAATATTTACCTTACGAACCAATGCATCTGTCACATATGCCGGCGCTACATTTAAAATAACATCATCTTTTCCCAGCAACATAATAGCCGCCAGGTTAAATCCCTCATCTCCTGTAACTATATCCCTGCCATATAATCCAGCACTCTTTAATAAATCCATATCGTCCATTGTTGCCCAAGGATGATTACCACCTGCATGATTCTGCGCCATAAGTCTGACTTTAGGTAATAAATCCAGCCTCAAATCCTCAAGCTTTGCATATGGAAAAATCTTTTTTTCTGTGAAAATTCCCTGCTTCCGAATATACATTTGTGCAATAGCACCTGTTGCAGTTACCTTTACATCTGCATCATCCACTCTGTCATATATGATCTTCTTAAAGCTGTGAACCTCAGCACTAGGAGGTACATGTACGTGAATAATTGTATGTGTATCATCATACTTGATAATTTCCGGAACAAGGTACACAGTAGGTGAAAACAGCATAGGATTACTCACTGTCTTGATAAAGTTTTTCACCATGTCCGGTGCAGCCTTTTCCGGTACTCCAATTACTGTTCCATCATCTAAAACACCCATATATATGTCGCCTCCAAATCGATTCAGAAACGAACACACCGACTCATATACGTCTGATTCTATCCCATTTCCACACCGTTTGAACTCAACACCTATGGTCTCTCCAATATTGAGAACAGATTGTAATGTATTTAAATCCATCTGACATCCTCCATTTTTCTAAAATAAACATATCTAAAATCCAAAATCATCGGCAAATGCAATATCCATAATAATCTCGTGACGAAGAACTTCTATATCATTCTTATCGTCATACGCAACCAAGTAGTATTTCTGTGATTTATCGTATTTCTTGTTCTTAAAGTTAAAGCGGAGTCTGAACATACGCTTCGTCGTATCTTTATCTTTCTTATCTGCAATAACAATATTCTCATTAGAAATCTTCTCGTTATTATCAGAAATAAAATATACTCGGTAGCTTGTTTCTTTCACTACATCGCTTACTGGTTCTGTCTGAACAAAATCCAGTGTCGTGATAAGGTTTGTAATCTTTGAAGTCAGGCTTACAAGGGCAATTTCTGCTAGGCTTGTTTCCTTTTTGCCCTTATCTACTTTCACATCAATCATTGGTACAAGCATTTCCTGCGGAGAGCAGCCACCGTGAACATAGTTCTGTCCTGCTCCTGCCACCTTGAAAATATCCGACGCAAGCGGGAACGATACAATACGCTCATCGTCATTTCCAAGTACCTTACCAACCGTTGTATGGCAAACACCATCTGCCTTGATTTCTTCGGCAGATATGGAATAACGCTGTCCAACACTGTTTGATTTTGAAGCAGCTCCAGCAATCTTGTCTGTTGCCTGAATCTTATCTCTCTTATAAATAAATCCGTGGTCTGCTGTCACAATAAAATGATAAGTATTTGCCTGCGATGCAATTCTCTTTATCAAAGTATAAATTTCTTCGATTGCTTCTTCGCAAGCGGTAAAGACTTCATTCTCAGAAGCTGCTTTATCTCCACGGACATCTATCTGATTATGATAAATATACACAACGTCCTGTCCGGTAAAGATAGAACGAAGGTCTGCTTGCTTCATTGTTTTCACCCCATCGAACTGAACACATTTACTGTTTACTTTATACTCTTTCAGAATAGCTTCCCTCTGCTCCGTGGAACTGCACGCTTTTCCATCTACCAATACATCATAAGATAAACTATATTCAATCGTCTTATGCGGAAGTAACGAAGCCATACCTAACGGTGTATAAGATGGAAGAACGCCTTGCATTGCTCCGATAGAAGCATTGCACTTCTCATCTGCCTGCATTTTTTCAAACAACGTATGTGCAACCTCATAGCGGAGTGCGTCGGATATAATAACTACTACTCTATCCTTTGAGTAATTGATGTGTCTTGCAAAGAAATCTCTCTGCAATGTAAGTCCTGTTTCTCCGTCTGCGTCTGCAAGTTCATTGTTCCAGTTCACTGTTATCCGGTTCAGATACTCATTGGTATAAATATTCTCAACCAGTTCTCTGATTTTTTCAAACTGTGTGGTATCTTCCAATTTATCAAAATAAAAATAGAAGTATCTATAATAACGGTCAATCTTATAAGTTGACTCCGTATATTCCTTAACCAAGTTTTTGATACCGCTGACTGGCTGATACTTACCTTCAGCAATCATATCAAAGGCATTTTGAAGAATGAAATACTCACTGCGGAAGTTCTTTCCAAAATGTTGCTTCCTGCGTTCTATACAAAGTTCCGGTATCGTCTTTTCATTCAGCTTTGCTCCTATATCTTCATTCTCAAGTCTGCCGATAATCCAACTAATCAGAAGTTCATCAACACCTGCAAAAATATTGCAATCTACAAGTGTTTCCACTTCCATCTTCTCAAGATAATTCTTACCGTTAATTGCATTATAGATAATCTCTGAAATCTCATCAAAACGTGTACCATACAGATAACTATTCATCAGGTTATCCATAAATGCAATGATATTACCAGATTTATAAGAAATAAATGGTTTCCAAGCCTGCGGCATATCCATATGAATACACTTAGCCGCATAAGTAACAAACATCGTGATAACGAGTTTTTCAAGTGTTGGCTTCGGGTCATTATACCCAAATGCCACATCTGCCTGCTGCCAAAATGCAAAAAGCAAATCATACTTCTCAAACTCAGCCAGATATTTATTATCCTGCAATCCATCGTCTGTCAAAATTGAACGCAGCACTTCTTCAAAAGAAGCAGTCTTATCCTTGCAAAGCACGCTCATCAGAGCAACTTCAATCGTACTTCTGTTGAAGTTCTCTATCTCCAAATCGTAGAATTTCTGCGTTCTGTCTTTATTCGCAAAGAATTTAATATAATGCTGAATGACAGGCTTGTACCGTTCATCAATCCCCAAATCAAGCGTGAGCAAAGAAGCACGGTCAGCAAAAAATTCTTTGGAATATTGGATTGTATCTGCAAGATGATTGTCCCTTATATTCGGTTTCGCAAACGGGGCATATACAAGGTAATTTGTTGTCGTATCCTCTCGCTCCAAGAAGTATTTGATATAGAATTGGTTGTCCGGCTCAAGATGCAGAACCTTTGCATTTTCCAGTTCTATGCTGTCAATATCCTCCTGAAACTCCGCATTGGCATCATACCAAAACACAAGTTTACGGACATCACTTGCAAATTCACTATTTAATTTGTCTGTAATCTGTTTTAAGTTTAGTTCTGCCATAACTGTTATCTCCACTAATTAGTCTTGATAGATAATTGTAGAACCCTCCATTGCTGCAAAATTAACTGTAATATTAGAATATTCCCGAGCAAATTTAGAAATATACGAATAATACTCCGTTATGTCGCAGGAACGCACTGTAAATATTCTATAAAATTCATTTGTATCAAAACCATTTTTTATTTCGGCACAACCAATAATGCCATCTTCATCTGTTCCCTTTTTTCTTATAAATATTTTTTTGAACCTAAAATCAAAACTATATATATCGTCATTTGGTTTAATAATTAAAGGAAGTACTTTTATTTCAGTCGGTAGTTCACTTATATCATTTTCTACATCTATAAAAAATGACATATAATCGCCTTGAATACCTTTTTCTAGCTGTTTTGCCACAAATTTAAAACTGATATTATGAATTCTCTGACTGTTATCAACGCAATTAGGTAACTGATTCTGTACTTCAGTTAAAATTGCTTCAACTGTATCGTTAATATATTTATTAGCCTTTTTCACAATAGTAATTGCATCTTGTGCCGGATATGTAATACCACTGTTAATAAATTCTTGAATAATAAATTCATTATTATTTCCAAGCATAAAGCTACTCTTTACAGTTACAAGTACAGTTTTTATATGTTTAATATAATTATCAAAAGCCTGAATATACTTAAATGTATCATCATTTTTGTTGGAATCAAGCAATGATTTTAATGTAGCAAAATTAGAATTGTTTTCTATCGCAGTATTGACCTTTCCAATCATTCCTCTATCATCAATCGCAAAAGAACTATCTCCTAAAAGAGCTGCGTTAATTATTTGAAAAAGAATATCTGAACACATTCTTGCATAATGAAAAAATTCCATTGTTGTTTTTTGTAGGAAAAGACCATCATCAATAGTTAATCCTGCAATATCAAGGTCTGTACAGTGTAAATCACTTTCACAAACAGATGCCTTTCCTGTTTCTACAGCTTTTCGCAGTATTTCCTGTTCTTTTTCTTCCAATTTATTTCCACGTTGAATATATACTTTATCCAAAAGCTCACATGACATATTCATATATGTAAGCATTTCTCTCAAACTATTTACATACTGCCAAGTATCATAAACTTTTTGCTGTGCCAATTCTTTCTGAAATCTTTTCAAATCAAATGCCATAGTTTTATCCTCCTATATCTTCGCCAAAATCTGCATTTTCTTTCCGTCAGCAGTCTGTACTTTTTCGTAATTGACTTTTACACCGTCATCAAGGTCGATGTCGATACGGGAAAGAGCCAAATGGGCGATTTTAGCATCATAGTCTTTGGTTTCCTTAATCTGTTTCTGAAGTTTTTCCTTACGCTTTGTAGCATTGGAAATTTCCTTGTTATCGTGACTATTGTCAATGATTTCCTGCATACGGGTAATCTCTTTTTCATACACACGCTGAATACGATGCAGATATTCAACTCGAACATTACCAATGGTGTCTGCGTTCCAACGGTGCATATAAACAAGAGCTTTAAAACCGTTCTGCTTACCGCTATCAAAAAGCCAATAAATCGGGCGTTTTTGATAAATCTTAATATGGTCTTTGATGAAATCCGTCAGGAAGTAATTTCTGATTATTTCACGGCTTGTCTTCCCTTTATTCCCAAGAGCATTGGCAATAAAATCAAGATTTTCTTCAAGCGTATCTTCTCCATAAACCTTTTTCAGCCAAGCACAAAACAGACCAACAATATCATCTTCAAAATATTCTTCGTCGGTAATCGGAATACAGTTATCCTCATCAGGAATAAAAGTATCATATTTGCTGTCATTCCATTCTCCGCCTGCATAAGCAAGTCCATCTTCATCAAGAGAATAACGACCAAACATACAACCAACTGCATAAGAGATTAAACTCTTGATATCTTTCTGCAAATCAGCTTTACGAACAGTAACTTCTTTATCTTCTACTTCCGGTGTCAATTCGTCCTGCAATCCGTAAATATCAATAAAAATACTATTGAGTTCTTCTTCATTGGCTTTAAGCCTATTAAAATGTTCTTCACATTCTTTTGACCACATTTCAAAAGCTACTAACACCTTATCAGAGGAGTAGCAAAGCAGCGGGTGTATTTTGAAATCCCACGAAGTTTCATAAGAATCCCAATCTTCCTTAGAAAGTTCTATATTCTTTTCAACTAGCGGTATTATCTCGTTGTTATTATTAACTCCATCTATAATTGGAATTCGTGCAATATCTCCTGCTTGAAAATTAATCGTTGGAGTTATAAGTCTTAAAACTTCTAATGCCACATCTGAATTTAATAAACCTAAATAACGTACTATATTTTCTCTATTTGAAAACAGCGACATTCCAGCTATATCTGAAAGATTGTGTTCTTTATATCGAAAAGCAGGTTTCCCAGATGTAACCAATGACCACGATAAAGAAGGTGTAAATTTTAGTTCAGCCGGATAATCTTGTACATTACGTTTATCTGTTTTTGCACAACTAAATATTTTACAACCGCAATTTTCCCAATTAACAACATAGTCATTATTTCCGTACCATTTTCTATATTCGCCACCTTTGTTATAAGGAAACCATTTTTCTTTACTTCTTTCTGCTTCAGAATAACTTCTAATCTTAGTATTTGTTTTATATTTTTCTACTTCCCACCAAAGTCTTAGGAATTGACCATTGTCACCTGTTTTCATTCCATTTCTAGCCAACGCAAAGTCACTCAATGGGCGTCCATTTAAAAAAGCATCAAATATCTGCTTACCTGCCCAATAGGCTATTGGTGCTCCTGGTATTAGTCCATAATTTTCCGTTGAAATTTGTGCAAAACGATTGCCTGGAACTGGGAAACAAATAGGTTTATCATTTTTAATATCCTTCATTTTTATATAATTATATGTACCCTTAAAACAATACGACAATTTCTTATTGTTGTAACTGCTGTTCCAAAAGCAATCCCCATGACCATATTTTCCATGTGCATCAAATTATTTATTGTATACTTATTCAGTAAGCTTTGTCTCATTTTTTCAAAGCTTGACAAGAACATCCAGCTCTGCATAGTAACCATACAATTAAATCCATATGGAATAACCATCAAAGAACCCTTTTCTAAAAAGCAAGCAAACAAGTCAGTTTTACTATTGGGATAATGTTTCTTCAAATAATCACTTAGTTTCGCTCCTACAGCACTTCCTGACAAGTATGGCGGATTTGTAACCACAACAGCATACTTTTGAATAAGCAATTTTGCTTGTTTAATCAAAGGTGTAAGTGTGTTAATAATCTCATTACAATCCATAATATCCATAAGGTTTCCAATATTTTCATTGTTTTTTACAGCTTCAAGCTGTTGACTAATATGTTGCAAATCTGTTTCGCTGAGCGAAATATTCATAATACTTCCATATTCAGCTGCATATTCAAAATCAGAAATAAGCTGTTGGGTAATATTTTTGCAGTTTCCCATCTTCTCAAGTGCAGACTCTGATAATGACGTACTATTTTGAATAAAGCATAAGTTCGGTTCTATTTCCTCAGTTAAAATTCTTCGATTATAATAACGAGCCTTCATCATTATTGAGAAATAAGCAAGCTGATATGCACGTTTATCAATATCAAGACCAAAAATATTATTTTTCAAAATACTACGTGCTGCATCTCTTTGTGTGTATCCATAGCTCTCATATATCTGCATAAGTACATCAAATGCATAAACAAGAATATGACCACTACCCATACATGGGTCTATTATCTTAATGCTTTCCGGTGCCAACTCCTTATATGTTGATTTAATTTCTTCAAGTTTAGCTACAACATCAGGTTCTTGCTCTGCTTCATCAATATAATATCTCCAAGTATCTTTCAAAGAATTATCTGGATGTCCCTCTATCCAAATTCTACCCAATGAATTTTCAACCATATAACGAACAATCCAATCCGGTGTAAAAAGCTGTGTTGCCGCCGGAATTTCTTCTTTCGATATTTTCTTGCCGCTTGCTCGCGAAAAAACTGCTGCTTTTGGCTCAATATTGTAATATTGATACAGCCAACCAATAATTTCGACCTGACCATCAGCTTTTATTTTTCCATCGTAGTTATACATTTCATCGTTAATACGGAAATCAACTTCTTCAATATCGTTCACAAGATGATATATAATTCCATCTGGGTCTGTAAACGGAATTGTAAGCAATAATTCTGAATAATCATCTGTCTTTTCAAATAAATCAGGTAAAATATCGTGAAGTTTATTGCACTGCTTGATGAAAAGTATACGGAACAACTCGTCTAATTCATTAGCGTCTTTTAACCGGATAATTCTGTCCTGCTCATAAGATGTAAAGTCCAAATCTGTGTCAAACGGTGTCGTTACCAAATCAGGTTCTTTCTTTGCCTTATTCTCAGCGGAAAGCACACGAACACCGGAAGGCAGATAATCATTGACTTCCATAAAACGAATCGCAATTAGACGATTGAACCAAGTATATGCAACCTCTTCAACCAGATATCTAAATGCTTCTTTATAATTTTGAATATCTCTTTCTTTTTTCTTAATCACACTGACTAATGTATTACGCTGTTCAATCTCATCGCTTGAAATCTCAACATAATTCTTCGTTCCAATATCAAAAAAGTGCAAGTCTTTTGTTGACTGAGGTAACTCATCTGCAATTCCGTCTTCTGTGATACCAATCATACTTGCCTTATATTTGATATCTGATATAAGTTTTTCCCTTGCCCATACAGAAAAATTTTTTATTGCTGTTTTATTCATCTTGCTTTCTCCATCTCTTATCTAATAAAGTTTTCAAGCTGTTGCAGTAACATGCCCCAATCTGCTCCGGTAACTGCTCCAGCAGCAAGCGTTACTGCAAGTTCCTTAGAAAAATCGCCTGCAAACTTTTTGATACCTACAAGAGCTTTTCCTATACGGTTCTTTTTCGGATTATCAAGTTTCAACTGTTCCTGAACCATTTCTAAATCATCTTTTACATTTTCGATTTCTTCTGCATCAACACCTTGTATCTCAGGCAATGAAGCAAGTAATTTGTCAATCAACTCAAGCATTGAACTTGTATCATTTGTAGTGTTATAAGTATTTATCACGCCACTGTTCTGCTGACTTGCAGATCCATTAACAGTTTCAATATTCTGAATATATGTATTACCACCCATAGCTTTTGCCTCCTCATCATAAACAATCATTTCCATTGAAAGTTGGTCGTTGATAAAATCTATAAGCGGTTTAAATGCCATATCCAGAAAATTTTGTATAATTGTATTTATTTTCTTATCAGACCAGTAATATTTCATAGCTTGATTTCTGACATTTACTGTATTCTCGTAATTTATAAAATTCAAATAATCATACTGTGCTTTAATATGACACGCTTCATCTTCAGGCGGATTATAGTCAGCCCAACCCGGACGGTCTATTGTATAACACATCTTAAAGTCATAATCGACACCTAATATTTTATCCTGAATGATTCCGGATATTAACTCATTTCCATCTATAAATTTGAGAAATCGAGAAAGATTTATATCTGCTGTGTCATTAGTGCTATTAAGTAAATTGCTTGACAATCTACGAAATTCTAAACTCAGTTTTCTTAATTCTAATCTATTCATATATCCACCCCACAATACGGACAAAATACCTTTGCTGCCCCTGCACAATAAAGTACCTTTACTCTGCGACCACAACAAGAACACTTAAACTCTGTTTCTGTGGTATCCTTATCCTTTAATTCCTTCGTTGCAACCTTTTTCAATGGTCTATAATCCATTTTTATCGTTATCAAACCTTTAGAACTATTAACCGACCTGTGCATTTTCTTAAAGGTCTTGTTCAATTCTTCTACCATATAGTTATAAGCAATTGCCTGTGCCTGCTCAATTACATCTGATGATAGGAACTCATTCTTTTCTTTTGCCAGACCACAATAAGGGCAAAACAATTCTTCAAAAGGCTCATCGTCATTTTGATATTCTCCGGCTTGCAGCTTGAATTCTGAACTGCAATACGGGCATTCAAAAGTCACATATCCTTCGCTATCTCCCTGAATAGATATTGTAAAATTTTCTGTTGACAAGGCATACACCTCCCAATCTCTTAGAACTCAATATTGATAATCGTATCTTCTTCCAAAGTATTCATCAGTTTCTTTTCAAGTTCTGCAATGTACTTCTTAACATCTGCTTCATTCTCAAGCTGCCAAGTAGCCGCATTGTTAATGGATTTGATGCTGACTGTTTTCTTTCTTTTTATCTTTGGAGCAGGTACAGCCGGAGCAATCGTTTTTCCACCATAATTTCCGGTTTCTGCTACATAAGCAGGCTGTTCTGCTGCAATAATTTTTGCTTCTTCTTTTTCAATCTCATTCAAGCAGCGAACTTTGAGGGCGTCTGCTTCCACTTTGATATTTTGCAGTGTAGCCACATTGTTGCAGCTCATTGCCTTATCACTGATTTCACTGAACAGATTTATAAACTTATCAACCAATTTGTCGTGGCATTTCTTATCTCGCAATTCTTCAAAAACACGCTGTCTTGCTTCCTGAATAGCATTATCTACCGGATTCTGCATTTCGTTTAGAAGTTCACTGTAAAGATTGATAAACTTGTCCAGCAAATCCGGCAATTTGAAGATTTCTGAATACGGAACAGATCTCTTCAAAATGGATTTGATGTCTGCAACAACGGATTCTATCTCACTGTTTACAATAAATGTCTTACTGTCATCGTAAATCTTCATCAGCTTCAGAGCTTTATCAAATATGCCCTTCTGTTCTCCCGCAAAGAACTTTTTAACAGGTTCATAATCCTCAGCAAAATCGAGGAAATCATCTTTTTTGTGGTCTATACCTGCAAAAAACTCATTGGAATATTTCATTTGCAGGACATCAGCCATCATTTTTTTACCGGAAGCAATCAACTGTTTGCCCGGATATGCAGGCTGCGTGGCATAGTGAATATCTAATTTTTCAAGGTCATTCTTCAGATTTGATGCGTAGCCAAGGAAGCTTCTCATAATCGCATCGTCATCGTCACTTGCCGAAGTAACGTTAAACAGTTCTTTCATCACTGTACGGACAGATTTTTTCTGCTTTTCATTCGCTTTTACACGCTTTTCGGTCATCAGTTTTTCATTGAACTCTTTGCGTGTCAGATAACGGATAATCTCTTCCGGAGTCTTTGAAAGCAATGTAACTGCATCGTTATTAACGAACATTGCAATTTCGCCATCTTTGAATAGCTTAGCAACAAGCCACTGTACATCAGCTTCTACAAATCCATACGGTGCTTTCAAGAAACGTTCCAGAATGGACTTCATAGAAGTTTTCATGTGCCGCTGTGTGTTCAAAGCAATATAGTCATTCACATCGTGGATAGCCAGTTCATTTTTTTCAGTATTTATACCCGCAATAGTGAGCTGCTGTCCATTATTCTTAAATAATGTGCGAATATCCGACTCGCTCATTGCTGCATCAATATAAGACAATTTGTGATAAACTGTGGAAACCAACTTACCGAGTGCTTCATTTATCTTAGAAGCAATTTCCTTTGCTCCACTCTGAATTTTATCGCCATTCACATAGATTTCTGCATTCTTCAGGCTTTCTGAAAGGAACAGCTTTGCAACACCATTTCTCTCACGCATTTCCACTTTCTTAGCTTCCTTAATGCTTTCAAACTGTGTAACTGCATTTGTAGCATCAAAGCGGATAAATTTTTCTATCTGCAAAGCAGAACGGATTTCATCAAGAAATGTTCTGTCGTCAGGCAATACTACAAGTACGCAGCTTGACTGACCAGACAGAATCCTCATCGTTGTTTCATCTGCTCGCTCATCGCTGTTCGGAGTAAGGATTTTCAATGTGATGTCATTATTTTGATTTGCCTTATACGGCTTATCATCAACAACCTGATTAAAAGCAAACGCATATCTTCCGTTGAATGCCGGATAGCGATACTTCTTTTCATCGTAAAGACCATCAAAAATCATCTCGGATACTTTTGCAATGACTTCTCCAGAATCAACATTCTGAGATTCAATCGCTCTGTTGATTTCCTGCTCCTCATCTGTCAGAAATACATAAATATCTCCGTTCTTCTGAACCAAAGTCTGACGAACAAGACGTTTCAATGCGTCCTCTACCTGCTGTGCAAGAGCCATACGGTCATCATTCACATTGGAAACCATAAGACTTGTGATATTCGGGGTATTTGCTTTGATTTCCTTAACATACTTAATCATAAAGAGTGTTTTCAGTACATTGACATCAAAGCATTCTTTTTCGTGGTTTGGATTCAGATAGTCATTATCTAAGGCACGGGAAATAACACCCTTGTGAGAATGGTCAAGGAATTGCTCAAGGGCGTCATAGAACATATTAAATGGCACAATCGTTCCCGGTTCATCGTTCATAACCTTTACGGCAGACTCTTTGAACAACGCAAGCATAGAACGCTCGCCTTCTGCCAGATGCTTACCGGATGCACCGTGAGTACGAATGGAAGTCAGTACACTTCCAAGTAAATTAAACTGATATGGAATAAACGGATAGATGTCCGCAAAATTTTCTCTATCGGAATATATTTTTTTCTCAACTCCATCATTGAACAGAATCAGGTTTTTGATGACTGTCGCCTTATCATCATAAAGCAACGTAAGTGTTTGTTTTCCTGCTTCGTTCTTTTCAAGGATTCTCTTTTTGATAACCTCATCAACATTAGCTGATGAAAGAGAAAGTCTGGTATCAAAACGTCCCTGAATCTTTGAGAAGTCATTTCCTTTTGTTTTTGTAATTGAATCAATATCCTGCTGACTGGTTACGATAATCCAAGCCTTACCGCCGCAGGCAGTACCCAAATCTTCTGTTACGGTTTGAAGATTCAGCATAAGTTTGGAATCATCGCCTATGTACTGCCCAATCTCATCAATCAGAAATACGATATGATGATTGCTCTCTTTTTTATCAAGATATTTCTTAACAAGTCTGGCGAAATCCTCAACCTTATATGCATATTCTCCGGTAGCTTTCTCGCACCAGTTTCTGCCTGCCTCAATACTCATAAAATTAATCCCGTCAAGAACTTCTACCACGTCGTCCTGAATGAAATCAAAGTCGCTGCGTGATTCTTCCCAAGTAGAGCCAAAGCTATCTTCAAATTTTTCTTTGAATAAATCGTACTTTCCTTCTTCCGTCAACTTACGTTCCAAATCTGCAAGGAACGGATTAGAACCACTAAATCCCTGCATTTCATTGAACACATTCTGCAATACGGAAACAATAGCATCCTTAGACTGTTTTCCATTCACTTCGCTTTTAGAGTCAATATTGAAAAGGACAACATCGGTCGGAATCGTACCTGCCAGCTTCATATCTGCAAGTACCATCTGATCAGCAATCTTATTATCATCTACAAAGTAGTCAATCGCTTTCTTTCCACCAACTTCTTTATTTTCAAGGAGATAGGATAAAATCTTCAAGAAGTGAGATTTACCACTTCCAAAGAAGCCCGAAATCCACACACCCATCTTGTCCGTATTTCCGATAATTCCTCTTTTGTAGCTTGCAAAGAAATCAGAAAAATGTTTCTGAAGTTCCCTTGTCACTACATATTCTTCAAGTTCCTGCTTGATATTTGCATCGTCATCTTGTCCAACTTTGATTACGCCTTTAATATCCCTGTCTATAGGCTTTGAAAACATATTCTTGATAATCATATTTCCTCTCCCCTTAATCCACGAGCTTGAATGCTCTGTAATAGTTATCGTCTTTTATCTCTCCAAACAGTACTAATTCCTGACCGTCATAATTACCCGGATAAAACATCACTACCGGAACATTATCTATGACCTGATGTAAATTATTCAGTACCGTATGTGAACGCAATATCGGATAGCACTTTCCAATACCAGTAATAAACACAACCGCTTTCTCAGGCGTATTATCCCTGATATGATTCACTATCAGACTGTCTGATGATGTTATCCTCAACATATTGCTGATGGATTTTGACACTCTCTCAAAGCCTTTTGTCTTTTCAAACTGATAACACTTTTCCAAATATCCTTTTTTGATAAGAATATCAATCATAATATCGTAAAGGTCAAACACTACAACTTTGAAATCATCATCTGAACTTTCACTTTTTTTCTTGATGTATTCTATCCTCTCACGGATATACAATTCTTTTTCAGCCGGATAATCAAAGATATAGTATCCAACTTCATTACCTAACCCTTTGTTCTCTCTAAACGAGGGCTTTCGTATCATTTCTTCTGCTTTATCTAATCGTTCGTCAAGCGACAGCATTTAGTCCACCCCCGTAATTGCCTTTATAATTGCACCATCTCCACATGTTTCAAGATAACGCTCTAAAGCAATATCAAGAATTGGTGGCGTTATTGTTTTCTTCTTCTCAACAACCGTTAAAAGATTCGCATCTGTCAAATAGTTAAAATATATTGAGCGAAGCCTGCGTTTTGTACCATCAGTCCAAGATGCAATATCTTCACTTTGAATTTCTTTATTTTTAAAAAAAATATTCACATCTGCATCTTCAATTACCGGAATACCAAGTATATTTTTTTCACGGTACACTTCAAACATAAATTCAAAGAACAATCGGTCTGTTCTGAGAATAGCAATCAAATTGATTACCTTTTGGGTTGCTAAGTCAGAAGTACAAAACAAGTCAATCAGCGTCTTGTCCAGTCTTTTGGCTCTGTTCCAAATGTATCCGTATATTCTTTTTGCCCTATATTCTTTCATAGCGCCGAACAAATTTTCATCTATACACAGTTTTTTTATTTCATCTTCAGCCATTCCATTGTTTATCAAATTGATTATTTTCTTTATCTCTACAAACCAAAAAGATTGAGAAATCAGCCCAGCACTATAGTTCATTGCTTCCACCATCCTTGTTCTTTTCATAGTGGATAATGTCACCGAAGTCACAGTCTAACTCATCACAGATTTTCTCCAAAATATTCATAGAGACTTTCTCTCCTTTTGTCATCTTGGCAATCGTGCTGCTACTTATTCCGAGATCATTAATCAAGTCCACTTTCTTCATATTTTTGTCAATTAACAGCTTCCACAATCCGTTATACGATACTGACATATACACTACCTCTTCGTTTTTCTTAATCACCATCTATATAGCTTTTATCGTATATTTCACCTATACGACTTCTCATTGTGGCTATTTTATCATATATATGCTGTTTTCTCAACAAATCTATGAATGAATACTTCGATATGTCGAACTTTCTTTTTGATATATCTTATTCTTTTGTTCGATGTTCAACGTTCAAAAGGCAGAGTGCTATCCTGCGCTCTGCCCCTTATTTAATCGTCGAGATACAGTTCCATTGCCTTATATGCATTTAATGTATTCGTATCAGCATCACTGAAGGTACTTGAATATGTCTGCAAACTGCCCGACGGATCTGTTGCACAGTTGGTAAGTGATATATACGCATCATAAAAATCTGATACAGCATCGTATGCATCCTTGTATTCATCTGGTGGATTCTTCAATTTTTTCATCAATGCATTGACTGTTTCCTGATTATCTTCAATACTGCTTATCTTACTGCTGAAACTCGAATCTGCGAATAGATTACCTAATGCTTCGTTAAAATCCGACACAAAGCTTCCTTCGGGTCTGGTATAATTATCTGTATCAGCATCCTTTTCCTCGTAAATCGCATTGTACCACACCTGTTTGATAAGATTTCCCGCTGATTCTGCTTCGCTTGCACCTGTTAACATTGTGTATGTCGCTAATTCAAGATTGCCATAATATTCCTCTACCTGTTGTTCATATTCTTCTGCCGCTTTTTTCTTCTGATATTGTGTCACTCCAAATGCTGTTGAGCATCCGACCACAAGTAATACAACTACTATTCCAATAATAATCTTTATTCTCTTAGTCACCTTTACCCCTGTTACCTCAACCTTTTGCGGCTTTTCATCTGTTTCCTGTCCTAGTGTATCATCTACCGGGCAACCACATTTAGGGCACTCTGTCATCCCCTCTTCGAGTTCAGCACCACATTCCATGCAATGCTTCTTCTCTTCTGGTATCAATATTGCACCGCAATGCACACACTTCTTTGCTTTTTCTGATACCTGTTCTCCACAATGTGGACATACAATCATTGCCATAAAATTGTTCTCCCTTCTTACACACCTGATACCTGCAGGTGGTACTGCTTAATTATTCTTTTTGCTACCATTGCATTTAGATCTTTATTAACTGCAACCGTATAAATACCGTTTGAATACATAAAATGTGAGCCTTTGCATCTTTGATATTCATATCCGTTATTACGAAGTATCTTTTTCATTTCTCTTGCATCCACCATGAATATCACCTACATTTTTCCTGCATTCTCATGATATTCTGCGATATCATCTGCCCAGGCATCATCAAGTTCTACACTACATGTTCTGCTTTTTGTAACGCCTCTCACCGCTCTGCCAACAGCCTCGTAATTGAGTGCTACTCCATCATGGTCATTCTCATATGTTACAGACCTGTTTCTTTCAATACCGATTTTTTCAGCTTCTTTGCCGGCATCAATATTAGCTCCGAGGAATAAGAACTCCCATCCGCACTCTTTCTTTGCTTCAATCATTCGCTTAATATCATTGTAATTGAACTCTGTACTGGAATTTTCTAATCCATCTGTGGTAATTACAAACAATACTTTTCCGGCACGATGTTTCTCCGGCAAATGTTTCTGCACATTGTCAATTTTGTTAATTGCCTGTCCTACTGCATCAAGCAATGCTGTACATCCCCGGACATAATACTCTTTATCCGTCAACGGCTGAACTGCATCAATTGGAAAACGATCATGAATGATTTCCACCTCATCATCAAAAAGGATTGTAGTCACATTAACTTTTTCTCCTTCTTTTTTCTGCCTCTCTATCATCCCGTTAAATCCACTGATTGTGTCGATCTCCAGTCCACCCATTGAACCACTTCTGTCCAAAATAAAAACCAGCTCTGTTAATTCCGCATTCATGTGATTTACCTCCTTCGGTTTATTGTAATCACATTATATCTACGAAACTAACAGAGCTGGTCGCATAATAGGCGACAAATCATTATTTCACAATCTAAAAACAGCTTCTCCATATGCATCTAATACATCATTTATTTCAAACATATCGTATATTTTATTTTCTAAGAAATAAGCCACTATAATATCAGTTTTTGAACTTCTTGACAGGGCAAACCCTGCACTGCCAAGAAGATCCTTTGTTTCATCAAGTGATAATTCCAGTGCAATAGAAAATGCCAAGGCAACCTTTTTACTTGGTGTATAATAGATATCATTCCTTATCTTTGAAAAATGTCTTCTATCTACACCTGCTTTTGTGTAAACTTGTGAATCTGTTAGATCTCTTTCATCAATCATTCTAAGCAGTCTCTGCGAAAAAGTCTCCTCCATATGATTCATCAAATCATCAATATTTCTATTAGTTGCAATTGTTGAAGACATGGATTTTGTGAACTTTACTTTAGCCATCGTAGACTCATCAAATTCCTCTGCCATTGATTCATCAATCTCAATTTGGTTCTCAGTATTTTCTTTAATTTTGAGCTGTTTTCTTTTTTCTCTGAATAATGAAATCTTATCAAAAATAGATCTCATTTCTTTATCCATTTTTATATCGTCCATCTCAGGGCGATAGTACTTATCTATGTACTTTCCTACATCCTCAAGTAACTCCTTACTCGGCATATATAACACCACCTTTTGCATCTTTTCTATTATTATACATGGTGTAAAGAAATAATTTGTCACGTCCCAGGCGACAAAATATACTCATTACTTCTCACCATCACGGAATTATGGCTACAATAAGAATCATGAATCCCACCAGTCTCCATACCCCTCTTCATAATCATCCTCTATAGCATCATCCACACCATCAGCGTAATCCGAATTACTATTATATCTGTCATCATCATAATCCCCGTCCATATACTCGTCATCGTATGAATTGTATGAATTACTGGATGTATTATTTTTATATGAATTGTTATCCTTATTATAGGACAATATTATTCTGCCTACACTTTCGTTCATGCAATTTCCATATTTTTCGGCATATAATATCATCCGATTCTCCTATTGCTATGAATTACATATAAAAACTACTACCACAAGAATAATAATTGCTATAACAAGCAGGACTGGCTGCGTAAAAAGCCATAACATAACAAATAAGAGCATAAGAAAACCTATTCCTTTTCCTAATGCCTCAAGGCCTGAAAAGTCTCCCTTGCAAGCCGCCGCAATAGAGCCAAATACGAATAACAGCAAACATGCTAAAATATGCATAACAGCCACCTCCTATTTTCCAAATTCCAATCACCATCACACCATATATCCGAAATATTAGTGAAATTCCATGCCCCTTGCCGTCTACCTATCATATGTTGCAGGTTTTGATCTATTTTTCTTTAAATTTCTCTCTTCTCCATCTTGCCATTGCCGATGCCCCCTCTAAAGATAATTCTTCACAATAATCAACTAACAATCTAATTGATTCAAAATTCATCTTAACAATATCTTCCGTGGTATCTGCGTAAGAAACTATATTATCTATAGAACGCTGTAGTTCTCTTACATGTAGTTCCAATTCTTTTTTTACATTATCTGTCATGTCTGTTCCTCCTCTATTTTCGTCTGAATTTTTACTTTCAGATATCTACATTCTACAAAATGCCATGTCCGTTTTTCAGTACATTCATTACCTACATTCTTACTACGCAAAAAAGGGACGCAACTTATCAATAGCCACATCTATATGGTGTTCAAAACTCTGATATACTTTCTTCTGCCACTCCCATGGTCCTTTCAGTACAGATGAATCAATTTTGACAAACATATTGTCCTTATAGTTCTTCCGTTCTTTTCTCATAAGCACCCGGAAGCTATTTACAAACATATCATTAGAAACTGTCATGCCTTCTGCAAATCCGTCGATTCTTGCCAAAGTCTCATTTGTCTCAGAAACACCACCTCTAATCTTGTCCCGGATATTTTCAAGTTTTTGCTTCACTACCAAAAACTCCGTAACCTTACTTAAGACCTCTCTGCCTCTGCTTTTTATTTCATTCACTATCTCTGTAGCTTTATTCTTCATGCCTGTCCTATTTACTTGTCAAAGGTACGTATCAAAGAAGTTTTCTCACCCCTTCATCTACGTAGCCGATGACAAGTGGCATCTCGCCCCCCCGAAAGTAAAAAAATAAGCTGGTGTATTGCAACATACATCAGCTTATTTTAATAAACTCGAATCCGATTCTTTTCACATAGTAATATTTTTTTAAATTTTTAAATTTTAAGAACGATTTTTTGCCCCCATTTTGCCCCCAATTCGCTCCTAAATCAGCCTAAATTATCAGCTATATAGTGCTGTTCCCCAATTTTATATCTTATGTATTCCCAAACTAATTTCGTTTTTAAAAACACCATCCGCATTTTGAAAAAGCTCCAATTAATCGCCACAAAGTATTAAAATATAGAAAATCGCATCATTTTTGCATACATTTATCATTGATATGTAGCACCTTTTGCTTAAAATACATTTTCTGTATAGGAGATTCCCCCGTGTCTTAATCGTGACACAGGGACACTCCTCGTTACAAAAGGAACGTCCCCTATCCTACTCCCACTTATAAGGTGTGAGCTGATAAACATAGTAGTTCAACCAATTCGCATACAAAGTGTTCGCGTGGCATCTCCACTTCTTCACTGGTTTCTTTTCCGGGTCGTTATCTGGGTAATAGTTCACCGGAATCTGTGGATTCAGGCCCTTGCCGAGGTCTCTGTGGTACTCCTGGTCGAGGGTCAGCACGTCGTACTCAGGATGTCCTGTGACAAATATGTTCTTGCCGCCGTCACCGATTATGAGGTACGGGCCAGCCACGTCTGACTCGGCTACGATCTCAAGGTGCTCATTGTTTACAATGTCCTCCTTGGACACACCGGTATATCTTGAGTGTGGCACGTAGAATACATCGTCGAAACCGCGGACTAGCGGTGTTCTCTTGTGGAAGGTGTGATGTTCGTATATGCCTGACAGTTTCTGCGGAAGGTCGAACTTCTGCACACCGTATCTGTAGTAGAGTCCCGCCTGGGCGCCCCAGCAGATGTGCATGGTCGATGTGACATTTGTCTCGGACCAATCCATGATCTCGCGGAGTTCGTCCCAGTAGTCGACATTCTCAAAGTCCATCTTTTCAACAGGTGCTCCGGTTATGATGAAACCGTCCCATTTGCGGTTCTTTACGCTGTCAAAATCCTCGTAGAATCTGTCAAGGTGTCCCTTTGTCACGTTCTTGGACTCGTAGGACATGGTTCTAAGAAGCGTGATGTTCACCTGAAGTGGGGTGTTTGACAGGCTTCGCATGAGCTGCAGCTCTGTGTCCTCCTTCAGCGGCATGAGGTTGAGTATCAGAATGTCAAGGGGTCTTATGTCCTGGCTGTGCGCCCTTCCTGTTCCCATGACAAATATGTTCTCGTCCTCCAATGTTTTCTTAACCGGCAGATCATCATCTATTCTTATCGGCATCTCTATTCATTCCTTTCCATTTACTGCTTATCCAAGCAAACATGCAGCAGCACACACCAAGTAATCTACCGCAGTTACCCTACTGTCCAATCAATTCTAAGAAATTCTCCTCAGATATGATAGGTACATCAAGGCTTTTCGCCTTCTTGTTCTTGGATGATGTGGAATTCACATCGTTATTTATAAGATATGAGGTCTTGGCAGATACAGAACCTGTAACCTGACCTCCTCTGCTCTCTATCAGTTCCTTGAGCTGATTTCTGTTGTCAAAATGGGTGAGCGAACCGGTTATAACGAACACCTTGCCCGCCAGATCCTGCTCTGTATCAGATGTCTCATCCACAAATGTCAGCTCAGCCATCAACCTATCTATGATAGCACAATTCTTCTCATTTTCAAAGTATCTGACTATATCCTCTGCTATGACCTGACCGATTCCGTCTATCTCAACGTAGGCTGACACATCTGCCTTCTTCATGGCATCCATATCATTTGCAAAATGCTTTGCCATGAGTTTGGCTGTCGCCTCTCCGACATTTGCAATGCCGAGACCATTGACAAGGCGCCACATATTTGTCTGTCTGGATGAATCCACCGCAGCCACCAGCTTGTTATATGACTTCTCACCAAATCCCTCGAGTTCCACTATATGGTCTCTGTGAGCCTCAAGCTTATACAGATCAGGAAGCTCCTCCAGTATCTTCTCGTCTATGAACTTCTCTATGGTCGCCTCTGAGAGTCCGTCTATGTTCAACGCATTTCTGGACACGTAGTGTGAAAATGACTTGAGTTTCTTGGCAGGGCAGAACTGATTTGTACAGTAAAGAGTCTCAACTCCAGACGCTGCACCGCCTTCTTCCCTCACGATCTCAGTCTCACCGCCACATGCAGGACACGCAGCCGGTATGACCACGTTACCGCTCATGGTTAGGTTCCTTGCAATCTGCGGAATGATCATATTCGCCTTGTACACCGCAATCTCATCACCTTCGCCAAGTGCCAATGACTTAAGTATGCTGACGTTGTGTATGCTGGCACGGCTGACTGTTGTTCCCTCGAGCTCCACCGGGTCAAATACAGCAACCGGGTTGATGAGTCCAGTTCTTGATGGACTCCACTCCACATAGCGTAGATGGGTGATTGCCTCCTCATCCGCCCACTTAAATGCCATGGCATTTCGCGGGAACTTGGCTGTGGTTCCCAGGCTTCTTCCGTATGCCAGATCATCCAGCATTAGTACCAGACCATCCGATGGGAAGTCATTTTCTGTTATCTTCTCAGAAAATTCTCTCACCTTACCCGGGAGTGATGCCGAATCAGTCAGGTAATGTTCTACCACGGTAAATCCCTGCTGTTCCAGCCAGTCAAGCTGATATTCAAATGAATTGTGAAAATCCACATCCTCGCCATCTACCAGGTTAAAAGCAAAGAAGTGTACATTTCTCTCTTTTGTTATCTTGTTATCGAGCTGTCTCACTGAACCACTGCACAGATTCCGTGGGTTCTTGTATTTGGACTCCGCATCCGTTATCTTCTCATTTATCGCATTGAAATCCGAGTATTTGATGACAGCCTCGCCTCTGATCGTCAGCTTGCCCTTGTACGGGATGTGATGAGGTACATTTGCAAATACCTTCGCATTGTTCGTGATGACCTCGCCTATCTCACCATTTCCACGGGTAACCGCTTTTATCATCTCTCCGTTCTCATATGTGAGGACAACTGTGAGTCCGTCCATCTTCCAGGATATGACACCCTTCTGACCGCCAAGCCATGAAGCAAGGGCACCTGCATCCTTTGTCTTGTCAAGTGAGAGCATTGGATGCTCATGGGCCTCCTTCGGCAGCTCACTGACGACCTCATATCCTACCTTGACTGTCGGGCTGTTGCTCATGACCATCCCGGTCTCTTTCTCCAGCGCGCACAGCTCATCGTACAGAGCATCATATTCCAGGTTGCTCATGATCTCTGTATCTTCCATATAATATTTCTTTGCAGCATCGTTGAGCTGCTTTACAAGTTCTTTGATTCTGGCTATCTTACCGTTATCGTTATTCCCGCTTATATCTTTATTTTGTTGGATATTATCGGTGTTACTCTCATTAATATTTTCATTGACATTTCCACTAATATTTTCCATGCACACCCCCCGGCAGATACTGCCTCATAAAATCCTATATACACTCTTCCTATCACAATTTAGCACATTCTATCCAAATATATATTTACCTGTATAAGCTAGAATATCTATATTGATTTCTTGTTATACAAGCTCATCACTATTGTCGTTCAATTTCTCGAACAGCAAACAATCTTTAACTACATCCCAACTATCCGTCTCAGCTCTGCCTCTTCCTCGCGGCTGAGCTCCCTGAGCTCCCCGGGTCTCATATTACCAAGCTTTACGTTGCAGACCCTGACTCTCTTCAGATTCACTACCCTGTAGCCCAACGCATCACACATTCGCCTGATCTGTCTGTTGAGTCCCTGCGTCAGCACTATCATAAACGACCTGTCATCTATTTTCCGCACCTTACATTTCTTTGTCACTGTGTCAAGTATCGGAACTCCGTCTGACATCTTTCTGATAAAGTCCTCTGTTATCTCACGGTTCACCCGCACCCTGTATTCCTTCTCGTGATTGTTCACCGACTTCTGAATCGCATTTGACAGATCGCCGTCATTTGTCAGGAGAAGCAGTCCCTGGGAGTCCTTATCCAGCCTTCCCACATACTGAAGCCTGATTGGATAATCTATGTGATCAAATATATTGTCAGGATCCACCTTGCTCGCCGTACAGGTAAGTCCTATCGGCTTATTATATGCCAGGATCACTGTCCTATCCTTCTGCTGAACCTTTTTACCCATGAAAGCCACCACATCCCCAGGCATGACCTTCTGTCCCATGACAGCCCGCTCTCCGTTGATCGTAACCTTTCCATTTTCTATATGTGTATCTGCAGCACGCCTTGAACATACACCGGCCTCGCTGAGATATTTGTTAAGTCTTATTCCATCTGCCATAATCGTTCCTCTGTTATGATTTTACTGTATTAATACATATTTCTTATTCTGAATCTCGGCCAGCATCTAACGTATCAGCCAAATCAAATCTAACGTATCAGCCAGATCAAGGTCAGTATGTTTCTAATGAATATGCAGAGATATCATAACATTTATTTGTCCCTTTGTGAACCTAGCAGATTTACTAATAAAGCCGCAGTAAAGTTTCAGTTAAATTTTTTTAATAAAATCCTTGATTTTTTTTATCATTTAATGTATAGTAAAGCAAACGCAAAGGTGTGTTTCTTAGGAAACGCACCTTTTTTTTATTTTAAGAAAAGGAAGTGCATAGTTATGGATATCATCGACAGAAAAATAATTCATCTTTTACAGAGCAATGCCAGAACACCACTCAAATATCTGGCAAGCAAAGTCTTCCTTTCTTCGCCGGCAGTTTCAGCAAGAATTGAGAGATTAGAGAAAGCAGGCATCATAACAGGATATCATGCAAGTGTTGACCATGAGGCTCTTGGCTATCACATAACAGCTTTCATCCACATGGCACTTGATCCAAAACAGAAGCCAACATTTTACCCATTCGTTGACGCCTGTCCAAATGTGCTTGAATGCAACTGTGTGACCGGCGCACATTCTATGCTCATGAAGGTTTGTTTTCCAAACACAATGGATCTCGACTCATTCATAGGCCAGCTCCAGAGATTTGGAAGTACTGAGACTCAGATTGTATTCTCCACTCCCGTTCCGACCAGAGGTGTAGTGATCGATACAGATGAACTCGATTCCTCAGAGGCAATATAAAACATGACTTTCTGACCTACGAACCGTTTTATCTGAACTAAAAAAAGTGAAAAAATACAGACTCTCTATGAAGTCACTATCTCACCTCAGATATGGTAAGAAATGCGTCTATAGAAGAGTCTGTATTTTTTTACTCATACATATCCTGAAACTTTTTCAATGTACTATCATGCTTGCTGAGATAATCATTGTTCTCTTTCACATGCTTATATATATCCTGTATAAAATCCGAAGCTCCAATATCGTTGATATATGCCTGTTCCCCATCAGACAGGCTGGAATTGTTGATCTTGTAACTTCCATCATCCTGCTTTGTGACATAGAACGACCGAATGTCCAGTGGATTGCTGTTCACATCCTTTATTGTGAGATTTGACAGCTCATATATGATATATGAATCGGACGTATACCCCGGCACCATGTAACATGTGGTCCTGCCATATGCAGTTATATACTGTGCTGCAATCTCCACACTTGTCATATCGTTAAATTCTTTCGGATCAGTTACAAGTCTCTGAAGAGTTGCCTGATCAGCCTTTGTTCTGGCAAGCAGATAATTACCTATGAGCTGATTTATCTCATCTATGTTGCACAGGCTGTAATTCGCTCCTGCTGGAATATCTATATTCACTGTGTTGTCACGCCCAGCCACATCCTCCGATATGATGGTCTTATTTATAAAGAAGAGGTACACATATACGCCAAGCAATATCACCAATACTATCCAGAGCGCTGCCAGAGTCTTTCCTGATATGCCAGTTTGTCTGCGTCTGGCAGCTTTTTTCCTTCTTTTGCCGCTTGTCACCTCATCAGCATAATAGTCGTCATCATCCAGATCTTCATCATCAAACATATCTCCCGTGTCAGGTGCCTCATCCATGTCCTCTGGGTCATCTATTACATAATCCTCATAAAGTCTCTTCTTTACCGGATTTTTATGCTTCTCATTTTTATCTGAAGATTCAACATCAGCATCATCAAAGTCGTCAGATCCGCCAGCATCTATATCATCAAACCCGCCAATCTCTCTAGTATCTGGCTCATTATCATCTGAATCGCCGTCAGCTCCTCCATCATCCAGTTCTGATGAGTCGTCACTTTCGCCAGCATCTGATTCATCATCGACATCATCCATATCGTTGCCGACCTCATCATCACCGCCGTCTTCACCATCCAAGCCGTCGCCATCTTCATCGTCCAGGCCGTTATCATCTGAATCGTCCAGCGCATCATACAAATTCTCAGCATCCACCCCTGCTGCTCCGGCTTCTCCTACGACTTCCATGTTCTCTATATTCTCTTTTGTTTTGTTCTTCTTCCTCTTCATTTCTGTCTTCCTCTACGAAATTCTTCTTGTGTTATACCACTTTTACATGGAATATAAAATCCCGCTTTCACAAAAAAAGTAAAAAAAAACGTACCAGGGCGGAGTCGAACCGCCCGTCATGGCTCCGGAGGCCATTGCCGTATCCGATTGGCTACTGGTACACTGTTGGTATGATACTACAAAATTTTGGCTTTGGCAACCGTCGTTTCATTTCAGAAAATGCAAAAAGTGCACGTTCATTTTAATAAAATGCAAAAATATATAAGGCGCACTCCCCAATTTATGAAAAGCACACCTTATATCTATTATACGCTTATGAAATTTCCCTTTTGCATTTATTACATTGTTACCGTCACAAACTTTACAATGAAGAGGATCGCAATACATGTTACTACGATATCCTTCTTTGTGTACTTACCTGTGAAAAGTGAGATAAGAACGTATGTGATGGCTCCAAGACCGATACCATTTGAGATTGAGTAAGTAAGTGGCATCATAAGGAATGTTACGAAAGCAGGAACTGCTGAACGCATGTCTTCCATATCAACCTTCGCAAAGTTCTTAGCCATGAGAACACCTACAAATATGAGTGCCGGAGCTGTTGCACATGATGGAACAACAGTTGCTACAGGGCTGAGAAACAGACATATTGCAAAGCAGATAGCTGTGACTAAACTTGTAAGGCCTGTTCTACCACCAGCGGCTATACCAGAAGCTGACTCTACAAATGTAGTACATGTTGAAGTACCAAGAAGGGCACCTGAAACAGTACCGATAGAATCACACATCATACACTCATTAAGCTTCATAGGATCGCCCTTCTCATCAAGCATATTTGCCTGGGAAGCGGCTCCATATAATGTTCCGATGGTATCAAACATATCAACAAGACAGAAACTTACCACAAGCATGATTGCTGAGAACACACCACCGATGTACTCGGCTGAGAAAGCGTCCTTCCATGCCTGTCCCTGGAATACTCCGAGGAATCCTACTGAGCCAAAATCCTTGAATGACTGTCCAATTGATGAGAAATCAAACTCAGGAGTCTGAAGCATCAGAACATAATACAGAACAGTTGATGCAATGATTCCTATGATAATATTTCCCTTTACATTAAGCTTTGCAAGAATCGCAATGATTATAAAACCAACAAATGCAACTATAGGAGGGGCTATCTGTGCCATGATCTCCTTAGCTGAACCACCATTTGAAATTACTCCGTGGAAATCGAAAAACTGAACAAATGTGTATGGGTTGTCCTGAATAAGCGATGCATTCTTCAGTCCGATAAGTGCTATAAACAGACCAATGCCAGCAGGTATTGATTTCTTGAGGCACTCAGGCATTGCAACTGCAATATACTTTCTAAGTCCTGTAACTGAAAGAATCAGGAACACAAGACCTGATACAAGAACTATTACGAGACCCGCCTGATAACCTCGGATTGCACTTACACCTGCAAATGCAGCTCCAGCTACAAAAATAGTACAGAAAAATGAGTTAAGTCCCATTCCACAGGCCTGTGCAAATGGCATGTCAGCAAAAAATGCCATCAAAAGTGTACCGACGATAGCCACCAATATAGAAGCTATAAATACAGAATTCCATATTGTACCGAGCTCTCCTGCCATATCTGGCACTAACTCGGCCAGCCAGCCCTTACTGCCCTCTGCTGCAACCTGATTTGGATTGACCAGAACGATGTACGCCATAGCAAAGAATGTTGTAAGCCCTGCCATGATCTCAGTCTTAATAGTAGACCCCCGCTCTGAGATTTTGAAGAATTTGTCCATAATGCTCTCCTTTTCTCTTTTTAGTATAATATAAACAAATACTTTCACATTCTATATCATTTCCTCATACTTTTTCAACTATAATTGTAAAAAATATAAATTTTTTCTAAATTTTCCCACAAATCAACAATATTATTCAGACAATTTAAAGCGGCAGTCCCTCTTTGGAACTGCCGCACTGCATATACTACATAGAATCCCTACGTAATTATTTTATAATACTCTTAACTACACCCTTTACAACTCTATATCTCACCTTTGATACTGTCACAATTCCTGTAGTTTTATATGAAATTCTTCCATTTCTTACATAATATCTGACACCTGACTTAGGGCTCTTTACAACTGCTGTAAGGCTGCTCTGGAACACGCCTTTCTTAACATAGCACTGATTGCCAGAAGCTGGATTCTTCACAAATCCTGTATATGCAGTCTGTATGATTCCTTTTTTTACGTAATAGATCTTACCTGTCACACTGCTCTTTGCAAGTCCCGTCTTACCCGGCAGAAACAGTCCCTTGTAGATGTAACACTGCTGTCCATTTCCATTTTTTACAAAGCCTGTGTATGCAGTATATATAACACCATTTCTCACGTACCATACATTACCTGATTTGCCGCTCTTTACAAGACCCTTGTAGGCAGCCTGAACAACGCCGTCCTTTACATAGTAGTTGAGCTTGTCCTGCTTTACAAAACCTGTATACTCTGTCTGAAAAACGCCATTTACATAGTAGTAAGTAACTCCATCCTCTGTGATAAGACCGTTTTTAACCTCATCCGGATTTGGACCTGGATTTGGCGTTGGTATGATGTCTGCATCTTTGTAGAGATATGCATCATCCCATGTTCCCCATGCACCGCCTGTGGCTGTAGCTCTCATTCCTACCATAACTTCAGTTGTCTCATTTACAACAAATCTTATTTCAGGATGCTGCCATACCTTCCAGTCATCAGGAACTGCTGAAACAGATGCAAGATCTGTATCTCCAGATTTTGCATAAAGCTCATATACGTCATTTTCTCCATTTGCACCGCCCTGAAGATATGCATTGAAAACATACTCTCCCGGTTCAAGCGTGATGGTCTGATATACGTCATATGTGAAATCTGATGCATAGTAGTAATGTCCGCAGTATTTTCCGTTTCTGAAATCCTCATTTGTCTTGATTGCAAATCCCTTGCTGCCATCTGCGATATTCCAGCCCTCGTTTCCTGACTCAAATCCAGAATTTACGAGCAGGTTCTCCTTTAATATGGATACATTGCACTGAACGTCCACTGTCTCATCATTTACTGTTATCGTTCCATTTACAGTGCATGTTCCAGCGCCATTGTTTTTAACCTTCTCAAGAGCTCCATCCTCCCATGTGATATCCACGCTCTCAGAATTGCCATCATTGTAATTTATTGTCGCTGTCTTTGGCAGTGCCACATTCTCGATGTCTGTTATCTCTATCTCAACATCATCAACTGATATTGAAAGCACCTCTCTCTTAGTCTTTGTTCCTGTATGTACATAGGCAAATGTCTTGAGTGACTCAAGTGGATGTCCTGTAAAGTCAAACAATGCCTGATTGTCAACCGCTGAACCGCCGTACCACTTGCCGGCATCTTCTGCATCATACTCTCCAGCGTATGATGAAGCCCAGCCTGAACCGTATTTCTCCCATGCTTCCTTATTTGCTGCGAGCACATCTGCTGCGTTTTCTGCAGATGAATCATACACATTTACCGGAATCCATGCAGGCTCCCAGTAGAAGACGCCAATTCCTGAAGAACCTGTATTCTTTACTGCTTTTATAACAGAGCTTATCTCATTTGCCTGCCCCTGAACTGATAAATCATAAGTTGTAGAATCGTCTTTACCTTTTCTGACAGTATTTTCATGTCCGTCTCCATCATCCAACGTGTATGCCCACGATGTCTCTGCAACCATTACAAGCTTGCCATATGTGTCTGCCACATTCTTGAGAACCGATGTGAGATTGTCTGTTGAGCCATGCCATACAGGATAGTATGATGATGCAAATACATCATAATCCACTTTATATGTATCAAGATATCCCGCAAATCTTGCATAGTTACCACTTCTCTCTGGGTTTGTGAAATGAATGGCAACAAGAATGTTCTTGTTGATATCCCTTACAGCCTTGCTTCCGGCACTGAATATCTTCGCCATATTTGCCCAGCTTGTCTCACCACATATTCCATTTGTAGTCTCATTACCGATCTGCACCATCCCCACATCAACACCTGCTGCAAGAAGAGTCTTGAGGCTTTCTGATGTATACTGCTCAACTGCTGCTACCTTTTCATCAAGTGTAAAGCCTGACCAAGCCTTAGGCACCTGCTGTTTGCCAGGATCAGCCCAGAAATCTGAGTAGTGGAAATCCACAAGAAGCTTTATACCTGCCGCTGTGGCATACTGTCCGATCTTTTTAGCAGTCTCAATATCATTGTCACCACCACCGTATCCATTACCATCTGCGTCATATGGATTGTTCCATACACGGACACGGACATAATTTACACCGCAGCTTGCAAGGAACTTAAAGTATCCAATATCATCAAGTTCTTTGCCGTCGAAATCATAATACTTAACGCCGCTGTTCTTCAGGGATACGTAAGATGATACATCCACACCTTCTATAAATTCCTGTTTCTCTCCATTTAAATCAGTGTATGTAAGATCTTTGATACGGTCAACATATATTCCTGCCTCCACAGGCTCCACTGTATCCGAGTCATCCTCCGTAAGCTTATATAGCTTAACATTATCTATCTTGCCCCAATATCCACTGGCAAGACTTCCCGTGAATGAAATACTGACATCTGTTGTATCTTCAAGAACAAATTCCTCTGTCTCATTGGTAGTCCATGCATCCCATCCGGTCGTAGCTCCAACAGCCTGCTTCTTACCTGCAACAGAAACTGTAAGGCCTGTATCCTGAGCATCCCCCTCAACATCATATTCAAGCTTGTAAGTTCCTGCCGGAACAGACGCAATAGTCTGTGTAATGCTGGCATCGGACGAATCAGAAGCCCATATGTTCAGATAATATGTAGTATTTACATTGCTTCCACCATTTTTTACCACAAGTTCAGCTCCGGATCCGGGATCTAACGTCCAATCACTGCTGTCTCCTGTCTCAAAATCACCATTTGCTACCATAAATGTATCAACCCAGCTCTCAGCAGCCTTCGCTTTTATAAGTGAAGTACCCGATCCGAAAATCTGTCCTATAACAAGCGATCCTGCGAGAACCGCACAGCCGATCTGTTTTGCAATTCTCTGTCTTCTCATATATGCCCTCCTAATAATGTGATGATTTGCAGACGCATTCCTGTGCGCTTCGCGCGGCGTCTGCATTATCA
>ULQX01035711.1_pt1 | contig 46530 bp, 58 predicted proteins | sample 1954941 | NCBI WGS metagenome assembly ULQX01 (sample SAMEA4835667, study PRJEB28245) | human gut metagenome | biome: gut microbiome; material: fecal sample | place: Denmark | collected 2008
ATTGATAGTAATAACGTTGTATTTCTTCTCTTAATTTGTCAACACTGGTATTATCCATTGTAATTATCTGTGTATCCTCATCATAATTAATAGAATCAAGATAATTATAATTGCATGTAAACTTATCAACGATATTTGTGAGAGCGTTAGAATCGCCAGTAGTTGCAATGCCGACAGTTTTCAAAAAACCACGAAAAACAGTACCGTTTGAAATCAAAGAAGAACATAAAACGACATACTGTTGAAAAGATTTTTTTGACATTAACATTGCCTTAGCTTGAGAATCGGAAAGGTGAGCAACAAAAGCGCCACTTTTAAGGGTGTAATTATAACTATCAGAAGGAGTATATAAAAGCATTGTTACACCGTCTTTACCTTTAATATCTGCGTTTGCGTCAATAGCTTTTTGCGCTTCATCAGCAGATAAACCAGTTTTTTCAGTAGAATTTTTACTGATAGTAAAAGCGTCATTTGCATAAATATTGAAAGGACAATAAAAAATAATAGACATTGCTGTAATTAAAACAGCAAGAAAAAAACAAAAATATCTTTTCATAATAACTCCATAATAAAAAACAGTAGACAAGTTTAAACTTGCCTACTGTCATTTTGATAAAACGTTGATTTTAAAAAATGCTTCAATTTACTAAATAAGAAAGTAAATAATTTTATTACAATAAAAATAAATAAACCTAGAAATATGATACATGTAATAAAAGAAAGAAGCAAAGTTATATTAGAAATACCGAAAATAATAACACCCCCCTTATTAATACGATTATACCACTAGGCAAGTTGTAGCACAATCTTTATTTTTTAGGGCTTTATATATTGTAATGCCTGTTATATCGTGCGGCATTATCACGATAGGGAAATATGTACCACTAATCATTGTTATTATCCTTGTTAAGTAAAATAGAAACGGAATCTCTGATAATAAATATACAAGCGGGTATTATAAAGAAGTCCTTAAAAACTTGAATCTCGCGCTCTGTAATTGTAGAATGATAAGGTACATTTCCGATATCAATTTTATCTAATGAATTAATCATTGTCGTTATCCTTTATATTAAGCAAGTCAGAAAAAATAACTATAGAAATATAAAAAATTAAATCTCGGAGCTTTTTATAATCTTCATCATAATTATATTCTGAATCATTCATTGTTGTTATCCTCGCTTTCTATAAGTATAAATAAATAATAAGACAACCGAGTAAAAAGGATAAAATAGTAATAATCAAGAACACATTGTCAGAATGACGGAATATCCAATCATACATTAACATCATCCTCGCTTTCTTTGTCTTTATTGAAGTAACACGGGAGATAGTTAACTGCGAAGTAATAACCGCCGACGATAAGTCCACCAATAGGAGCGCATGTTGCAACAAAGAATGTGTAAGAACCAAATTTCTCAACAATCCAGTCATATTTTAAAGATACGAAGATGATAAACGCTAAAGTTGTAATAACATGAATGATAATTAATAGAAATGTGCTATCTGATTTAAGCAACTTAATTATTTTCTTCATGCTCTTTATCCTCGATTTCTTTATTCTCATTGTCATTGATTTCTTTCTTATTATCCATGCTTAGCTTGATAAATTCTTCACAAATAAAGAGAATTGCAAGAATACGAATATCGATTATCAATACATCAAATAAAGGTGTTAAATCATTACCTATAGAGACAGTGATAATAAATTTAAGAAAAGAAAGGATAGCAGAAACCATAATTAAAATTAAGATTTTATCTATATCAATTATTTTCTTCATGTTCTTTCTTCTCTCTTTCTGCCTGCCGCTTGGCTCGCTTGGCTTTTCTTGTCTCCGCTTCCTCATTGTGTATTTTAGTTACCAAGTCAAGGAGCTTGCTTATTTTGCCTTTACGGTGTTCTGTTCCGTAGGCAATATAGTTTATCGCTTTCTTGATTTGTACCATATTCCGCCACACTAGGAAGAATAACAGTAATAGTACATATCCCATTGTTCTTTGTACCTCGCTTTCTGTGTTACTCGTTTTTATTTGTTCGTTCGCACGAACTTTTAAACGCTTCTTTGTGTACATCAGCAGAGCTGTTAAACTCTGCCTTTGCTAGTATCGGAGTACTAGTTTGCAAGGCTTCTGAAGAAGCCGACAGCCATTCTTATACCCATAGTGATTGCCATGAGTGAGAGACCGATAGGAAGTACAGCAACAATACCGTCTTTGCACACATCAACTGCGCTCTGACAAGCTGTTGTAATTGCTGTCTTGATTTCTGTACTCATTGTAGCTGCTACATTTCCCTCTGCTGCTAAAACTGTTGGTGTCATACTGGGGACCTCCGAAAATTATATTTATCATCACCTGTAAGGTGTTGATAGCTTAATAATATCGACTACGAAGCGCCAGAGCTTCATAATCGCCCATAATGTGAATGAGAGTATTACAGACATTGAAAACCCCATTGCTATATACTGAGAATAATCTGTTAATATTGCGCTTGCTGTTGTCATGTCTTATATCCTCTCTTTCTACATTAATCGTGAAACTGCTACATAGCCTAGAAACGCGCCTGTAAATATAATGAGTGTTATTGAAATTATATAGAGTGTGTCGCGGATTTCTGCGAGTGTGTTCTCTTGCGTTTCTGTTGGTGTTTCTTCTGTTTCTTGGCTTGTTGCATTGTTACTATCTATATTTAAGGTATTATTGTCATTTTTATTTTCTGATTCTTTTACAGTCTGTGTTTGTATTTCTTCTATTGCATATGATGTTTCTTTTTCTTCTGCATTTACTGGCATAACAAAATAGATTACTGTAAATATTAGTAATAGTGTTAAAGTGATAATCATTAATATAAATATTGGTTTATGTTCTGATATCGTTTCTTTTATCATTGCTTTCTTGCTTTCTTAATTTATTAATTAGTTATTCTATTTTTGTTTATTGTGTCTGTGTTTATTGTGTCTGTGTTGTTTTTGGTTTATTATGGAACGCTCACGCGACCCCATTCACCTAAAAACATTCGCGCTTTGCGTTCATGTTTTCTTGACGGCTCATTCCCGGGGATTGTGTACTCCGTAGGCGAGTTTCCTCTGTGTCTCCGCGGCTTCTTTCTCTTTCTCCGCTACATCTACAACGTCGATATGTTGTAGGTTAGCTTCCTCGGTGCGCCCCACCACTTCAAAGACCGTACCCAAGCTGACAACCCCCACAACATCAACGACATTGATAATTAGAGCGAATATCAGTAGAAGAGGACGGAACGGATTCACCGCTGATTCAGTTCGTCGGGGGCTGAACACGTCTATTAGATTTGCAGTGGTTATGTACCGCTTGCGGTGTACTGGCTTAATTAACGCTGTGTGCGGTACATGGGTAATGCGTGCCACTCTTGCCTTAAACGGCGCGAGCTGTCACTGTTGACAGAACAGTATATGTTTTGTAATAGTTCAATCGCGCGAACTCTTGGAAGAGTGGCATAATTACCGTGTTGGCTTTACAACTTGTTTATTTCATGCTTTTGGCGGCTCTCTTACAAGCATAAGCTAGAACCGCCCTTATTAGTGCCGTTTGGACTTCTGGCACCGTCTGCACCGTTTGCAATATCTTCTGTATTGTCGGTATTAACTGAATTGTCGGGTGATGTGCTGTGATTCTGTACGAATGTTTCTTTATACACATTTCCTGAAGACTTAATTCTTTTACCGCTGAACTTGTTTCTTAAGAAGATAATAAGTGCTACAAGTCCGATAATTACCCACATACCTATTGCAACAGGTACAAGAATGTTTCTTAATAATATTAAGAAATCCATGTTTAACTCCCTTCTTTCTTTATTTGTAAATGTTTCTGCTCATATATGCCCAATCCGACAAGGGCATATTAAAAGCCGTAACAACCGACATAGTTACAACATGATTGAATTGGACTACACACAACGCTTATCCACTTGGGAGAATAACAAAGCGACTGTTACGACCTTTAATATATCCTTGTTGATTATTATTTATTTGTTAGAGCATGAGGAACGGAGGCGGTTTAACGAGTAACACAGAGCGAGTAATAACCGCCACTGTTCACTAATGCAATATCCAATTAACACAGTGTTGTTAAACGGTTTATAATAGCGCGGGAAGCGACCGCGATATTACCACTTAATTACTTAGAAGCCTTAGAAGCTGTAGCAGTGGTGTTTTTCTGCTGCTCATCTTTAAACGGCATTGCAAAGCTGTCGTATGTCTGCTTTGTAAATTCATCGATAAAATCTTTGCGCCATGGCTCATTGATTGGATAAAGAACGGCTGTGATTCTTGGCTTCGGCGTTGTGTTCTCGCGCTTGAATCTGTCATCATATGTTCCGGCAAAGAGGTATATTTTATCTTCTTCGATACCGTTGTAAACATCTTTTGGAACAGTTGCGTCAAGTGTATCTTCACCATCATCAAGGATAACGGGATAATATTCTCCAGTAACACGACCAGTTGCGCGGTCTGTTATTTCCTGTACGTCTTTCTTTCTATAAACCTTTGCTATTGTCATAAATCCTAATTTCATTCTTTTTCACCTTTGCGCATTTTGCGCCCTCTCTTTAAATTTTTGTTATGTGATATATTTATATAGTGCGTTCAATCGAACGAACTTTTTATAAACTGCCGCGCCGACTTGCCTACTGGGGCGGCAGAATATAACTATGTAATTATGTTGTTAATCTTTTATTATTTAGATTTAACAACTACATTGAAGAAGCGGATAAAACGCTCCTGTGTATAGTCAACGAATAAATACAACTCGGATTCTTCTGCTTCGTTGAGGTTATGAAGAACCTTAGCCGCTTCTATAACATCAACAACGGATAAATCAGATGAACGATTATTACAGTTGAATATTTCAACAATCGCTTTTTCTACTGATTTGACAATGTCTTTTCTGATATAGTTCTCTTTGTTTTCCATGTTTAAATTCTCCCTTTATTTAATTTTCTTCTATAAAAACAAGTTTTAACTTCTTGTTTTTTGGCTGTGTTGTAAGAAACTTGTTTAAAAACTCAATCTGTGTATCAGACAATTCAGAACCACCAGTAAACATCAAACGGAGCTTTACATTTTCCGTTGGCTGTTCTTTCTGCAATTCTTCCGATTCTTCCGATTTCTGTATTTCCTCGGGTTTACTCATTGCGTTATCTATTGCGTCAGCTTCTTTATATAGTTCTTCTTCGTCCTCGGGATTATCTGGAAGAGCAGAAGCGTCTATATCAGGCTTAACACTTGTAGCAATAGCGTTAATATTTAATTTTTCCTTGATTAAGGCTTTTAAATTGCGTGTTGATAAATCGGAAGTTATTCCCAGTTCTTCAATCTGTTCAATAGTCAACTGCCGTAATAATACAAGCTGTGTTATGCTAAAATCTTTCAATCTTTCATCAAGGTTATAGAAACCTGTCTGCTCATTCAAAGTGCAAAAATTATTTACAATCATAAGCCAGTTGGAAACTGTACCGCGCGCAATGTTAAATTCGTCATTCGCATAATCGTAAATGTTTTTATATCCCTGTACTTCATAGAGCTTCTTGTCATATACTGTTTTAAGAACTATTGCAATTTTAAGCTGCGACTTTGAATAATTTTCAATTTCATTGTGAATCAGCTTATTAAGAGAATTACTTAAATTCTTCTTGTTTTCGTAATACACTAAACAATCAGCATAAAAGTTTTCATCACCGGAATTGATGTAATTAATAAGTGCTTCACTGTTCTTTTCTTCCTGTGCTTCTTCCTCGGCTTTCTTCTGCTCAAGTCGTTCTTGCATAACCTCTTCAAGTGTTTTTGCTTCACCTTGTATATATTCTTTTTCCCATTCTGAAAAGCGTTCAGATACATACTTATGTAAATCTTCGTAATTGTCCGTTTTTGGAAATGTCTCAGAATATTCACAATTAAGACTGTCTTTTATCTTTAACTCGAATGTGCTGCCATGTGCGATAAGAGTAAGACAGCAATTCTTATAATTATCGTTCAAAGTGGCTTCCCCCTCTTCTTTTAAGAAGAGGATTATATCTTTCATATCTTTTTTATAAAAAATCTTTTTAGTACTCATATTAAAACCTCTTTTCTACTTCGATATCCGTAATAATTATACCGAGGTCTTTATTTGCAAAATAAAACGATGTTGTAATGTAGAACCAATATTGACTATTTTTTGTATCAATAGAAGCAATAACATCACCATTTGACAGATAATCAAAATAAACTTTTGATTCTCCATTTTCTTCAAAATCTTCAAATGCACAGATTACATCATTCTCATTAAAAGGCTTTCCTATAAGATTTATTAAATTTTCTTCAATTTTTTCTACTGTTATCATGTTGTTGTCTCCCTTGTGTTTACTGGATTTAAAAGCGCTTTCCTCAATCACAAGTTAATTATATAATTTACAATAATAAAGAAAATGTATTTTTAGTCTTGCATTATTTGCTTGATTATGATAATCTGAATAAGTTGTGAGAAAAAGGGATGGTCCTCTGTTACAGAACCTGTATTAAGAACATCATAATATTAAGGAGGTCACACATGAATACAATTATTAAGAACATCGAAGATGCTCAGCTTAAGGCTCAGGCTCCTGAGTTCAGAGTTGGTGATACTGTAAGAGTATCAGCTAAGATTAAGGAAGGAAACCGTGAAAGAATCCAGGTTTTCGAGGGAACAGTATTAAAGAAGCAGGGAACTGGCGTTAGAGCTACATTTACAGTAAGAAAGATTTCTAACGGAGTTGGCGTTGAGAAGACATGGCCATTACATTCACCTATCGTTGAGAAGGTTGAAGTTGTAAGACGCGGTAAGGCTAGAAGAGCTAAGCTTAACTACTTAAGACAGAGAACAGGTAAGGCTGCTAAGGTTAAGGAATTAGTTAGATAATTTTGTTATTCACGGTAAGGGACATTTGAAAAAATGTCCCTTTACTTATATATAAGCGACAGGAAAGGTCGGAATTTTATGAGATTTTTTCAAAGAAGATATCAGGAAAATACTGCATTGCTTAATATATGCAAATATGTAGCAGATGTATGTGTTGTAATAGTACTTGCTTATGCTCTGGTTACATTCATATGCTGCCGTTCTACAGTTGTTGGTAATTCTATGGAGGAAACGCTGTCTAATGATAACACTGTTCTTATAAACAGAATATCATATGCATTTAATGGCCCTAAGCGATTTGACTGTATAGCTTTCGAACAGGATTCTGTTGATTCATCTAAGATATACATAAAGAGAGTTATCGGATTGCCGGGGGAAACTGTCCAGATAAAGGATGGCAGGGTATATATTAATGATTCACAGCTTGATGATTATGTTGATACGACAATACTTACTCCGGGTATAGCTGCCAATCCTTATAAACTTGCTGATGATGAATATTTTGTACTTGGAGATAATCGTAATAATAGTGAGGATAGCCGTTTTGCCAGTGTCGGAATGGTTAAACGTAAGAATATTGTAGGAAAAGTATGGATGATAATAGAACCGTTTGATTCATTTGGTTTTGTTAAATAATGGAGATATATATGGAAGAGAAGAAGAGAGCCATTAACTGGTATCCTGGTCATATGACTAAGGCCAGAAGAATGATGGAAGAAGATATAAAGCTTGTTGACCTTGTTATTGAGATTGTGGATGCAAGAATACCGTTAAGCAGCCGTAATCCGGATATTGATAAGCTGGCTAAAAATAAGGCACGTATTGTATTATTGAACAAATCGGACCTTGCAGATGATACAGTAACGGATGAATGGATAACATATTTTAAAGATAAAGGCTTTTACTGCCTAAAGCTTAACTCAAGACTCAATGTAAGCAACCGTGCAGTTAATAATCTTATAACTGCTGCATGTTCTGCCAAGATTGAAAGAGACAGAGCAAGAGGAATTAAGAATCGTTCCATCAAAGCTATGATTGTTGGAATACCTAATGTTGGTAAATCAACATTTATTAATTCATTCACTGGAAGAAAGAGTGCCAAGACAGGTAATAAGCCGGGTGTTACAAAAGGAAAGCAATGGATAAGAATTAATGGAAGTGTTGAATTGCTTGACACACCGGGTATACTCTGGCCTAAGATAGAAGACAGGAATGTTGGTGAAAGACTTGCAATGATTGGTTCAATTAATGACCAGATTCTTAATATTGAGGAGCTTGCATTAGAAACAATTAAGTTTCTTAAGAAGAATTATCAGCCGCAGCTTTATAGCCGTTATGATATAACAGAAGATATATTCGATAATGTTGATACTGAAACAATGATGAATCCTGAAAATGCTGCTGCACTCTGTATTATGGAGCATATTGCCAGAAAACGTGGCTGTATTAAGAAAGGCTCAGATATTGATTATGAAAAATGTGCTGCATGTATTCTTGATGATTTCAGAGAAGGAAAGATTGGAAATATCTCTCTTGAAAGGCCTTAATTAAGATATCAGAAAGGAAAGCTATGACACTTAAAGAAGAACGTGAACTTAAAAAAGCAGCAAAGCTGGAGGCTGAGAAACAGCGTATTGAAGCTATGCGTGAATACGAAGAAATGTATGATACATTTTCTTATATATGTGGAATAGATGAAGCTGGAAGAGGACCGCTTGCAGGTCCTGTTGTTGCAGGTGCAGTAATTCTGCCTAAAGGAAAAAGGATTCTTTATGTAAATGATTCCAAGAAATTAAGCGAAAAAAAAAAAGATGAGCTTTTTGATGTTATTAAAGAAGAAGCATTTTCATACGGAATCGGAATTGTATCTCCTGAAAGGATTGATGAGATTAATATATTGCAGGCAACTTATGAGGCTATGCGTGACGCAGTCAGCCAGTTATCTGTAAAACCCGATATACTTCTTAATGATGCAGTTACAATTCCAGGAATAGACATTAAGCAGATTCCTATTATTAAAGGTGATGCCAAGAGTCTGTCAATTGCATCTGCAAGTATTCTTGCGAAAGTAACAAGGGACAGACTTATGACCGAATATGATTCTTTATATCCGGAATATGGATTTGCCAAGCACAAAGGCTATGGAACTAAAGTTCATATTGAAGCAATAAAAGAGTACGGTCCATGTCCTATACACAGAAGAACATTTATTAAGAATTTCATATAATTACTATAAAAGAAAAGCAGGTAGATAATGACTTTTAATAAAAGAACTATCGGAGCAGATAAAGAACAGCTTGCAGCAGAGTATCTTATTGATAATGGTTATACTGTACTGGAACGCAACTTCCGAAGCAGAACCGGTGAGATAGATATTATTGCTTCCAAAGATAATTATCTGGTATTTATTGAGGTTAAATACAGAAGCAATACACGCTATGGTGCTTCTGTTGAAGCTGTCAATTATAAAAAACAGCAGACTATAAGAAAAGTTGCCAGTTATTATCTTGCAACCAGATACAGAAGCTGTGATATTCCTTGCCGTTTCGATGTATTAGGAATCGATGGCAGGACTATAACACATATTAAAAATGCTTTTTAATAAGGATAACAATTATGAATATTAAATATATTAATACCAGTGCATTATTTAATGGTCTGGACGGTACAACAATTAATAACTCAACAAGATTATGTAATAAGAATGGTATTACATATATAGAATTTACACCTTTTGATAAATTTGACTGGGTTAAGCTTCATTTTTCAACAAGACTCGGTGGTGTAAGTGAAGGAATATATTCAAGCATGAACTTCTCTTTTGACAGGGGAGACAGCTATGATAATGTATATAAGAATTATGAATTATTTCTTGATACAATGGAGCTTAAACCTGAAAACTGCGTATGCACCAAACAGACTCATACAACCAATGTTCTGGTCGCTGATTCTTCAATGGCAGGAATGGGGCTTACAAAACCCAGAAGCTATGATAATGTGGACGGACTTGTGACTAATGAACCGGGATTATGTCTTGTTACATATTTTGCAGACTGTGTTCCTGTGTATTTTATTGACCCTGTTAACAAATGTATCGGAGCAGCCCATTCAGGCTGGCGTGGAACAGTAGCAAATATTACCCATGAGGTAGTAAAGCTTATGAAAGAAACTTACGGTTCTCGTCCTGAAGATATTCATACATTCATCGGTCCATCAATCTGTCAAGACTGTTATGAGGTTGATGAAGCTGTTGCAGGTAAATTCAGACAGATTTATGGATTGAAAGAATCGGACATGATGTTATATCATACTAAAGATGATAAGTACCAGCTCAATCTTCAGACTGCCAATTATTATAATATGATTCATGAGGGTATACTTCCTGATAACATCGGAATAACTAACCTGTGCACAAGCTGCAACAGTGACTGGATGTTCTCACACAGGGCTTCATATGGAAAGCGTGGTGTACTATGTGGATTCATGAGTATATGCCAGTAAATACACAGCACATCCAATAAACATTTCATTATAAAAATACCGGAACAGATTGACACTGATATCGTTTCAATCTATCCCGGTATTTTTATTGGAGTTATGTTATTTCTTATTATGTTGTTCTTTATATTTTGCTCTTAATTCTGCCTCTTCTGAAGAAAGCTTTGAACGTTCTTTCCTTCCAACTTTAGTTATAAGCAGATATATTGCAGCAAGAATAGCAATAGGAATGGCAACCGTAAGAATAGTAGAAAGTGTTTCTGTAAATACACCATTTTCAAAGACAGATTTCTTAACGGTAGTATATTGTGCTGAATTAATTATATGTAAAATGTCGTTAATCATCTCATCAGTGATTTCATTATCCTTCGACTGAAGAGAATACATATAGATATATCCGCGTGCTACAGTGTAATATTTTCTTGTATAAATCGTCTGCTTTTCGTCTGATACAGATGTGACCTCTGTCCTGAAATATGGACGATCGTTAATTATATCTATAGCCTTGCCTGTCATTGTCTCTGTCAGGCCATCTTCCTGCTTGGCATTCTCTGAATCAATATATTGCAGGAACATGCTACTTAACTGATTCTCATCCAGTTCATCAAGGTTGGAAAGTGATGAACCTGCCTTCATTCCAACGACAGCAATCTCATAAGATAAATCTTTAGAAAATGCTTCAAGATATATATTAGATGCTTTCATTGAGTTCTGTACTTCATTGGCATCCTGTGCGCCAATATCCTTAAGATATGCATTATTGCCTGTTGTTGTCTGCGTAAAGCATATCAGTTCCTCAGGAACTTTTAATTTTAAATCAATTGCAGAGAACTTATAAGATGCATCTGCTGCCAGTGCAGTAAAAGATGGAAAAATAATTGCCGATATAAGGACCAATACCGAAATAAATGTTAATTTTTTGCGGAATAATTTCACTAAAATACCTCCTAAAGTGCCTAAAATCAATATTTTGTATGATATCACAGTGCTTTACAAAAAGCAATTAAACTGATATTATATTATAGATTGCGTGTATTAATTTTTTATAAATTGAGAAATGAGGTAATTATGAGTAAACCAATAGTTGCTGTTGTCGGAAGACCTAATGTTGGTAAATCGACTTTATTCAACAGTCTGTGCGGACAGCAGATTTCAATAGTTAAGGACACTCCTGGTGTCACAAGAGACAGAATTTATGCAGAAGTAAGCTGGTTAAACCACAATTTCACACTTATAGATACTGGTGGAATTGAACCGGATACAGGTGATATCATTCTTGCGCAGATGCGTGAGCAGGCTGAAATCGCTATTGAGACAGCAGATGTAATCATATTCATGACAGATGTCAAGCAGGGACTTGTAGATTCAGATTCCAAGGTTGCTGATATGTTAAGACGCTCACACAAGCCAGTTATTCTTGTTGTTAACAAGGTTGACAGCTTTGAGAAGATGATGCCTGATGTATATGAGTTCTATAATCTCGGAATTGGAGAGCCATTTCCTATATCAGCAGTTAATAAGTTAGGCTTTGGTGAAGTACTTGATGAAGTAGTAAGCCATTTCCCAGAGGGATCTGATACAGTAGAGGAAGATGACAGACCTAAGGTTGCCATTATTGGTAAACCTAACGTAGGTAAATCATCTATTATCAATAAACTTGTTGGGAAGAACAGAGTAATTGTATCTGATATTGCCGGTACAACACGAGATGCAATTGATACAGCCATCAAATATAACGGTAAGGAATATGTATTTATTGATACAGCAGGCCTTCGTCGTAAGAGCAAAATCAAAGAAGATCTTGAACGTTTCAGTATCATCAGAACTGTTGCGGCTGTTGAGCGTGCGGATATAGCAATTCTTGTTATTGATGCAACAGAAGGTGTAACAGAGCAGGATGCCAAAATTGCTGGTATTGCACACGAAAGAGGCAAAGGAATTATCATTGCTGTCAACAAATGGGATGATATTGAGAAGGATGACAAGACTATCTATGAATTCACTAATAAGATTAAAGATACTCTTTCATTCATGTCTTATGCCGAGATTATATTTGTTTCTGCCAAAACAGGACAGAGACTTAATAAGATATATGAATTAGTTGACCACATTGTTGATGCACAGACTATGCGTATTCCAACAGGTGTGCTTAATGAGATTCTTACAGAAGCTGTTGCCATGAAACAGCCACCATCAGATAAGGGCAAGAGACTAAAAATTTACTACATGACTCAGGTTTCTGTTAAACCGCCAACATTTGTTATGTTTGTTAATGATGTAGAACTTACACATTTTTCATATACAAGATATATAGAAAACAGAATCAGAGAATCCTTTGGATTCAGAGGTACATCTATCAGATTTATCAATAGAGAACGTAAGGAGAAAGAATAATGCTAGTTAAAATAGGTATTCTTATATATGGATATTTCGCTGGTGCACTCATTCAGGCTGGTTACTGGATGGGAAAGGTCAACAAAATTGACATCAGGGATTATGGCAGTGGCAATGCAGGAACTACCAATGTTATGAGAACTCTTGGCAAGAAAGCAGGCATTGCAACTTATCTCTTAGATGCATTCAAGGCGGTTATTGCTGATATATTAATACATTTTCTTATAGTACCACATACAGCAATTCCAGAGATGCTTTTATTCCTGTATTGCGGACTTGGTATTGTACTTGGACATAATTTTCCATTTTACCTTAATTTTAAGGGTGGAAAAGGCATTGCAGCATCTTCAGGTGTTGTTATAAGTCTTATGCTTTTTCCTAAGTACTGTTTCATGTTCACAGTATTTGGTATCTTAACATTTGCACTTGTAGCCAAGATAAGCCGATATGTTTCATTGGCTTCTCTTATTGGAATGGCAATGTTTTTCGTTGAATTCCTTATATGGGGATTCTTAGGATGGCTTCCTTTAACCGGTACAAGTCTTGTTGAAGGAACTGTTATTGTTTTCGCTCTTGCAGCACTTGCATTTATCAGACACCGCAGTAATATTGTAAGACTGGTTCATGGAACAGAACGAAAAATCGGTCAGAAAAAAAATTAAATTTAAATACGCATTTTTGCGTAGATTGGAGTATAATTATGGCAAATATAAGTGTTTTAGGAGCAGGAAGCTGGGGCTTAGGTCTTGCTTTACTTCTTAATAACAACGGTCACAATGTAACAGTATGGTCAGTTTTAAATGATGAAGTAGTTATGCTTCAGACAGAAAGAGAACATAAAAGATGCCTTCCTGGTGTCAGAATTCCAGACAGCATTACTATCTCTGGTGATACAGCAAATGTTATTAACAATGCTGATGTTCTTGTGCTGGCCGTAGCTTCTCCATACACACGTTCTACAGCTAAATTAATAGCACCTTTCGTTAAAGAAGGACAGATTATTGTCAATGTTGCAAAGGGAGTTGAAGAACATACACTTCTTACTCTGTGTCAAATAGTAGAAGAAGAGATTCCTCAGGCTAAGGTTGCTGTATTATCAGGACCAAGCCATGCAGAAGAGGTAAGCCGTGGTATTCCTACAACATGTGTTATAGGTGCACATGAGAAGAATACTGCTGAATATCTTCAGAACATTTTCATGAGTGACGTATTCAGAGTCTATACAAGTCCTGATATGCTTGGTATATGCATCGGTGGTGCATTAAAGAATGTTATTGCACTTGCTGCCGGTATAGCTGATGGTCTTGGATATGGAGACAATACAAAGGCTGCACTTATCACAAGAGGTAATGCAGAAATAACAAGACTTGGGGTTGCAATGGGTGCTAATCCTCATACATTTTCAGGTCTTTCAGGTATCGGTGACCTTATAGTTACATGTGCAAGTATGCACAGCCGTAACAGACGTGCTGGAATCCTTATTGGTAAGGGTTATACTAAGGATCAGGCAATGGAAGAGGTTCAGATGGTTGTTGAAGGAGTCTTTTCTGCAAAAGCAGCATTAGAACTCTCTAAGAAATACAACATAGAGATGCCAATCGTTGAACAGGTCAACAAAGTCCTTTTTGAGGATAAGCCTGCCGCTGAAGCCGTTAAAGAACTTATGTTAAGAGATAAGAAAATAGAAATTGATAATTCCGAATGGAAATAATCATATTGAGTTAATAGAAGGGGAGAACTGATGGCTCATATTAAGAATATGTCAAACAGAGCATACATTTCAAGCAGCCTGAAAAATAAGCTTTCACGCTTTGAAATGTACAGATACAGCTTTATATATGCGCCTACAGGTTATGGTAAATCCAAAATAACTAAATCTTTCTTTAAGAACTACCCAGGATATACAGTTCTGTGGATAGATGCTCAAAGTTCAAGAGAGATTTTCTGGGAAAACTTCTGCAATGCTGTTAAACTTTTTAATGTTTCCCTTGCAGAATCATTCAAGAATATTGGATTTCCTTATTCAGACGAAGATATTAATGCGGTTATCAACCTTCTTTCTATTATGAATTCTGAACAGTCTTCAGCACTACTTGTTATTGATAATTTTGATAACATATTTAATGATAATATGTGCAGAATATTTGCTGCATCATATCTTTCAACTGCTGTTGGCTTAAGATATGCGTTCATATTACGAAAGATAACTAATCAGAGTATTATTAATCTCATTACTAAAGATGATGCGTTAGGTATAACTAAGAAGGACCTAGCTTTTTCACAAGAAGATATTGAAGATTATTTCAGGCTAAACGAAATAATTCTCGATAAGGAAACCTCTAAAAAAATATATCAAAAATCACTAGGATGGCCATATATTGTTTATCTCTATATGGAATCTTTCCGCAATAAAATTACTAATAATGATATTCTGGTTTCTGATAAAGCCAACACATTTATTGAGAATAATGTATGGTTTGAATTGAATAATAAAGAGCGGGAATTTCTTGCAAACATGAGTGTTTTTTCATCTTTTAATCTTAAGCAATGTATGAAACAGGCATTTCTTGAAGAAAAAGAATGTCTTAACCTGCTTAATTCGATATCTTTGATTGATTATGATGAACACACTCGAAGATACAGCTTTAATCCAATGTTTGATAATTATATTCTACAGGTCTTAAGCGAAATGCCAACACAGAATGTAAGAAGCATTACCATAAGGGCTGCCAACACTAATCTTGATGATGGCCATTATTTTGAAGCAATGAAGCTATACAGCCAGTCCAGAGAATATACAAAGATATATAGAAGTAATATATCATATGAACATATATATCCTTTCGTTATCAAACAGAATAAAGACATATTTACTGATATTGCCAATCATTACTGGGATATTGAAAAAAACGGACATTTTGAGTTCTCAATCTTAATATGTTTTTCACTTCTTATGTTTAATGAAAGACATATGGTTGACACACTTCTCACAGATATCGCCGCTGATATCAATAAAGATACATATCTTAATGAAAGTGCACGCAATTCGTATCTAGCTGAATTGCAGTTTGTTAAAGCATTTACAAAATATAATAATTTCGAATTAATGATTAAAGATTTTAATCTTATTTCATCATATTCGAAGTCACCTGTTAACATAATTGCTGGAGGTTTTCCATTTAATTATGAATGTCCATCTGTACTTATGCTGTATCACAGACAGGCTGGTGCACTTGATAAAGAACTTGCCGCACTTGAACATTATGCATCTGATTATTACAGAATAACTAATGGTCATGGTAAAGGGTTTGAAGCTGTTATGAAAGCTGAAGTTTTATATAACAGAGGCGATTTCGACGGAGCTGAAATTCTGTGTCAGAAAGCAATATATATGGCAGACAGCCGTAACCAGTATGGAATATATATTGCAGCAAGTTATATTCTTGCCAACATTGCCCTATATAGAGGACTTAATGACCAGTACAAGGAGAATATGAATAATATTGTCAGCATAGCTAACAAAGATAAAGGTAAGTCAAGATCTCTTGTTAAACTTTCAGACATATGTCTTGCATGTTTATATTCTAATACTGAGCAGGAAGAGAAGATATCATCATGGCTGAAAGACCAGAAAGCTATAGAAGATACTGTCAATTTCTTCTCACTGAGCTTTGTTAATGTTCTCTTTGGCAAATATCTGATACTAACACATGATTATCATCATTATCTTGGCATAAGCGGTCAGCTTCTTGGCTTGAATAATATGTTTTCATACGTTATGCCACAGATATATACATATATATATCTTGCAATAGCTAACAATGAAACAGGTGAAGTACTGAAAGCCCATAAGTTCATGAAAGAAGCTATAAAACTTGCTGAACCAGATAATATATATATGCCGTTTGTTCATAACTATGATGCTGTTTCAGAGCTTATGGCTGAAGCTGTAATCAACCGTGATTATCAGAGGTTCATTAAGAATGTAACAAGAATTTCCAAAGGATATTCAAAAGGTATCAAAGCAATTAAGAAAGCAGGGCATATGCTTGCTGATTATGGACTTACAGTAAGAGAATCTGATGTTGCAAAGCTTGCTGCCAAGCGGTATTCTAATAAAGAAATAGCTGAACATCTTTTTATTGCTGAAAGCACTGTTAAATCTAACATGAAAGTTATATTTAATAAATTACAGATTAATTCTCGTGCAGAATTAAAGAACTTTTTCGAATAAATAATAAAAAGGAATTAATATATGAGAGTAATAGCTGGAATTGCCAGAAGCATGCCACTAAAGGCTGCCGAGGGTGATAATACAAGACCAACAACTGACAGAATTAAAGAAACGCTTTTTAATATGCTGCAGCCAGATATAGCCGGATGCAGATTCCTTGATCTGTACTCAGGCAGCGGTGCTATTGGTATTGAAGCATTAAGCCGTGGTGCTAAAGAAGCTGTCCTTGTTGAGAATGCAAGAGCTGCTTTAGCAGTTATCAAAGACAATCTTGCTTTCACAAAGCTTTCATCTAATGCTGTTGTTATGGAACAGGATGTTTTGTCTGCAATAAACAGATTGTCTGGCAAAGGAGTATTTGATATTGTTTTCATGGATCCACCATATGGCAAGGACTATGAATATGATGTATTAAATGCACTATCGCATTCAGATATAATAGATAAATACACAATTATAATAATTGAAGAAGCACTTAATGTGCCTTTGGATTATATTGACGAATGTGGTTTTGAGACAGTTAAAGTTAAGAATTACAAGACTAACAAGCATATTTTTATAAGACTAAAGGAGAGTGAATAACTGTGAAAAAAGCGATTTATCCAGGAAGTTTTGACCCGGTGACATTAGGACATTTGGATATAATAAGACGTTCAGCAAGTCTTGTTGACCACCTTATAGTAGGCGTTTTAAATAACAGTACCAAAACACCATTGTTTTCAGTAGACGAGCGTGTTAATATGTTAAGAGAAGTGACAAAGGATTTACCTAACGTAGAGGTATTAAGCTTCAGCGGTCTTCTGGTAGATTTTGCAGCAGAGCATAATGTCTCTGTTATAATAAGGGGATTAAGAGCTGTCACTGACTTTGAATATGAACTTGCAATGTCCCAGACGAACAGAGTTGCAGCTCCGGGAATTGACACAGTATTTCTTACAACAAGCCTTAAGTACGCATACTTAAGTTCAAGTATTGTTAAAGAGATGGCTATGTATGGTGGAGATATTCACAAGTTCGTTCCAGAAGAAATCATAGACAGAGTCTACGAGAAATATGGAATCAATAAATAATCAGAATACTATTAAAGGAGTAAAGTTATGAGCAGAATTGAACAGTTAATAAGTGATATCGAAAGTTATATAGATACCTGTAAATATTATCCATTATCTAATGTTAAAATTATTGTTAACAAAGAGACGTTAGAAGACATGCTTACAGAGTTAAGATTAAAGACTCCTGATGAAGTTAAGAAATATCAGAAAATCTTAAGCAATAAGGATGCTATTCTCGCTGATGCCAAGGAACAGGCTGATGCAATTATCAATGCTGCACAGGTTCAGACAGAAGAGCTTATCAATGAGCATGAAATTATGCAGAGAGCTTACGCACAGGCTAATGATCTTATTGAACAGGCTACAGCACAGGCTCAGGCTATTCTTGATAATGCTACAGAAGAGGCTAACAGTATCAGATATGGTGCTATGCAGTATACAGATGATATGCTTGCAAAGCTTCAGTACATTATTGAACATTCAATCAAGGATAATAAAGAAAAGTACGATTCATTATTATCTGGTCTTGAAAATATATTATCTGTTGTCAACAACAACAGAAATGAACTCAGTGGAATTGAAGAGGGCTCTGAAGAAACTAATAATGAAGATAATTCCTCAGATACCGAAGACTATGATAATGATTCAGATGAAGAATAATTATTATTAATTTCAGACTTATAATACATATATCAGTAGCATAGCTGTTATAAGTGTAACAATGCACAAGACAAGCTTCTGATATATGTATTTTTTTATGCTTATATAATTATTACATACACATCTGGTCTGCATAATTATACACACACCTCCAAATGCATCAAGTAACACAGTCATTAATATAAATACATCTGCTGCCAGATCTGAATTCTTAATAATTGCAAGTCCATTGGATATCTCCAGAAGATATGCCACAACTAAACCAGCCATATTATCAGGAATAAGGTATATGACAAGATTGACAATAACAGAAAATAATATTATATATGCACCTAATTTCAGTGCAGTGTTAATTGAACTGTCAACAGCTTTCTCAAAAAAACGGATCATAAGTCCTTTGCTCATTTTATTTACACTTTTAACATTGTCCCGTGCCTTATCTTTATATAAAGCTATTACGACAAAAGAACATATTATTACTGGCAGATATGTAATTATTAGAAATGTATATATATCAATACATTTTTCTAGAATATTAATATATACATAGCTGATAAGAAATGCCGGACTCGGAATATTGATTATTCCTGCGAGCATGTCCGCAAGTCTGCTTTCTGGATTATTCTTATGATACCATGCGCAGATATAAGCCCCGTTAGGAAAACCTGTCATTAGTCCCGCAGCAACAAGTATCAACGGATTATTGATTTTCTTATACTCAATTAATCTTACAAGAATATTGGTAATAATAAATGATATGAATAATCCAGGAAATACTTTCAGTCCAAAAAGATATAATCCTGAAATTACTCCCTGACACACAGGAACTGATAATACTGACAACATAAATAAAAGTATAAGTATTATACTTAACATACGGCCTCTTTAATAATTGATATTTAATAATATTCTCAAAAATGTTCAATTATGTGTTATAATGAAATGTAAATTTGCAATCAAGGAGATTACAATGGAAATTCAGATGTGGAAAGAGATTCTTACACCTTATGACTTAGCGGTGGAAGAACTTCAGATAAAATTCAATCATATTGTCAAGGAATATCGTCAGGCTGGCGTATATTCACCTATAGAACAGGTCCTTGGACGTGTTAAAAGCATTTCCAGTATAATACAGAAAGCCCAGCGCCGTGGTATTCCAATAGACAAAATACAAAAAAATATACTTGATATTGCCGGAATAAGAATCATCTGCCAGTTCACAGAAGATATATATACAGTTGTAAAGCTTATTAAGAAACGTAAAGACATGACTGTAATAAGTGAAAAAGATTATATCAGGAACATTAAAGAAAGCGGTTACAGAAGTTATCACATTATCGTGCATTACGAGGTTGAGACAGTTAAAGGAACTTCAGTAATTCCAGTTGAGATTCAGATAAGAACACTTGGCATGAATTTCTGGGCAATTATAGAGCACTCTCTTCAGTACAAATATGATGGTGAGATTCCTTTGCATGTAAGAGAAAGACTTAATGCGGCATCTGATGCACTTATAACACTTGATAATGAAATGTCATCTATCCATGATGAAATTATTAATTCCCAGACCTACTTTATGGTTAAAGCAAATATTGTTTCAGATATATTAAGTACAATCCAGAATTTGTACAAGGTTGCCAATAAGCAGGTTGTTATAAAGATTCAGGATGAATTCTACGAGATATATGAAAAGGGTGACATCAATGAACTTTCAAGATTCTCACGCCAGTTAGATATAATTGCTGAGGATTACCGTGCACAATCGGTGCAGTAACTCATTACAGAAACTATACAGAATTGAGGTATACAAAGTGAATTTACCAGAGAAATATACAGAATCAATGAAAGCTCTGTTAGGAGATGAATACGACAGTTATATAGAAAGCTTTAGTGATAAGAGATTATATGGACTGCGTGTCAATAACCTTAAGATTTCAACAGAGGATTTTCTTAAGATATGTCCGTTTAAGTTAGAGCCTATTTCATGGATTGAGAACGGATTCTATTATTCAGAAGATGACAAGCCAGCCAAACATCCATATTATTTTGCAGGCTTATATTATATTCAGGAGCCTAGTGCCATGACACCTGCCAATGTACTTCCAATTGATGAGGGAGATGTTGTATTCGATATGTGTGCAGCTCCCGGTGGCAAATCAACAGAACTTGCAGCTAAGTTAAACAAAACAGGACTTCTTGTAACCAACGATATTAGTAATTCGCGTGCCAAAGCACTTCTTAAGAATGTTGAAGTATTCGGTGTTCCTAATCTGTGTGTACTTAATGAAGACCCTGTAGGTATTGCTTCAAGGTTCTCAGGGTTCTTTGACAAAGTGCTTATTGATGCACCTTGTTCTGGAGAAGGCATGTTCAGAAAGGACAATAAGCTTATTAAAGCATGGGAAAAGAATGGTCCTGAATTCTATTCACAGATTCAGAGGAACATCATTCTTGCAGGTGCTGATATGTTAAAACCAGGCGGTAAGTTATTATATTCCACATGCACATTTTCAAAGTTAGAAGATGAGGATTCCGTAATACACCTTCTTACTAACAGGCCTGATATGCATCTTATAGATATCAAGCCATATGAAGGATTTTCACATGGCTTTGATACTGACGAAGGGTATCATCTTGAGAAGGCTGTAAGAATATTCCCTCATAAGATGTCTGGAGAAGGACATTTCGTAGCATTATTTGAAAAGGATGGCGAAGATTATACATCTTCTAAAAGACCTGTATCTGGAAAGACAAAGCTTCCTGACGAATTAAAAGATTTCATGGATAATACTACATTTGAATATGACCCCGCTTATATCAATATAAGAGATACAAGAGTATATCTTACATCACCTTATATGGCAGAAGAACGAGGCTTACGAATTATAAGAAATGGTCTTTTACTTGGTGAACTTAAGAAAAACCGTTTTGAGCCAAGCCAGGCATTTGCAATGGCACTTACAAGGAATCAGTTTAATAACTGTCTTGACCTTCCTGTTTCAGATGACAGAGTAATCAGATATCTTAAAGGAGAGACTATCGATATTGATGATTTTAATGTCAAATCTGGCTGGACACTTGTATGTGTTGATGGCTATCCACTTGGATGGGGCAAGAACGCTAACGGACAGTTAAAAAATAAATATCTTGCAGGCTGGAGATGGATGTAAATGCTTATAAGACTTGATAAATATCTTGCAGACATGCAGGTTGGTACACGTAGTGAAGTTAAAGAACTGATAAGAAAAAAGAGAGTCACTGTTAATGACAATATTGTGACAAAGCCTGAATTAAAGATTAATACAGATGGTGATTCTGTAAATGTAGATGGTAATGCTGTAGGCTATCATGAATATGAGTATTTTATGCTTAACAAGCCTGCCGGTGTTGTTTCGGCAACTGATGACAACACATGTACAACAGTAATTGACCTTATTAAAACTAAGAACAGAAAAGACCTTTTTCCTGTAGGAAGGCTAGATAAAGACACTGAAGGGCTTCTGATTATTACAAATGATGGGGCTATGGCACATGACCTGCTATCCCCTAAGAAGCATGTTGATAAGACTTATTATTCAAAAGTTAAAGGTAAGATAGAAGACACAGCAGTTAAGCAGTTTGCCAACGGACTATTCGTTGATGATGAGTTGACAGCACTTCCTGCCGTATTAAAGATATTAAGTTATAATTCTGATGAGGATTATTCCGAGATTCATGTAACCATCCATGAAGGAAAGTTTCACCAGGTAAAGAGAATGTTTACCGCCATAGGTTCAGAGGTTCTGTTTCTTAAGCGTATAACATTTGGTCCATTATCACTTGATGAAAGCCTTAAAACAGGTGAATACAGAACACTTACAAAAGAAGAGATATCACTATTACAACGAAATCAGATTAAAAGATAAGGAGAATTCCATGGTTAAGGATTTTCTTCCAATTAGCAGAGAAGATATGAAAAAAAGGGGCTGGCAGCAGTGCGACTTCGTGTATATATGCGGAGATGCCTATGTTGACCATTCTTCTTTTGGAATGGCTATTATAACAAGAATATTAGAAAGCCGCGGTTATAAGGTTGGCATTATTGCACAACCTGACTGGAAAAAGAAAGAATCAATTGCAATCCTCGGAGAACCAAGATTAGGATTTCTTGTTTCTGCAGGTAATATGGATTCAATGGTTAATCATTATACAGTTAATAAAAAGCACAGAAAAAATGATGCATATTCGCCTGGTGGCAAAATGGGCATGCGTCCTGATTATGCAACTATTGTATATAGTAACCTTATAAGACAGACATATAAGAAAACACCTATTATTATCGGAGGAATTGAAGCATCACTAAGAAGAATGTCGCACTATGATTACTGGTCTGACAAGATGAAACATTCAATCCTTATTGATTCGGGTGCAGATATTATCTCTTACGGAATGGGTGAACATTCTATTGTTGAGATAGCAGAGGCGCTTGAAGCCGGAATTGATGTTAAAGACATCACATATATAAGAGGCACTGTATATAAAGCTAAAAGCCTTGATCATATATATGATGATTATATAGAGCTTCCAAGCTATGATGAGATTGCAGCTGATAAGAAAAAATACGCCGAGAGCTTCTATACACAGTACATTAATACTGATGCTTTCAGTGCAAAGATTCTTGTTGAAAAGGTTAAAGAAAAAATGTATGTCGTACAGAATCCTCCGGCAATGCCGCTTACACAGATGGAGATGGACGATGTATATTCACTGCCTTATATGAGAGATTATCACCCTATATATAAGAAAATGGGTGGTATTCCTGCATTATCAGAGATTAAATTCTCTCTTACAAGCAACAGAGGATGCTTCGGCGGATGTTCATTCTGTGCGCTTACCTTCCATCAGGGACGTATCATACAGACAAGAAGCCATGAAAATATAATAGAAGAAGCTGAATTGATGACACATGACCCCGATTTTAAGGGATATATCCATGATGTCGGCGGTCCTACAGCTAATTTCAGAAGGCCAGCGTGTGACAAGCAGCTAAGCAAAGGCGCATGTGTCAATAAACAGTGCCTTTTCCCTAAGCCATGTAAAAATCTTGTCGTTGAGCACAAGGATTATATAAGCCTTTTAAGAAAGCTTCGTAAGATTCCTTCTGTCAAGAAAGTATTTATAAGGTCAGGCATACGATTTGATTATTGTATGGAAGATTCTGATGATACATTTTTAAGAGAATTGTGTGAGAATCATATAAGCGGGCAGCTCCGTGTTGCACCAGAGCATATATCAGATAAGGTTTTATCGAGAATGGGCAAACCTTCGAGAGCAGTATATGACAGCTTTATTAAACGCTATAAAAGAATTAATGATAAGACAGGCAAGGAACAGTTTGTTGTGCCATATCTTATGTCAAGCCATCCGGGTTCAACAATGAAAGAGGCTATTGAGCTTGCAGAGTATGTGCGTGACTTAGGATATATGCCTGAGCAGGTACAGGATTTTTATCCCACACCATCAACACTTTCAACATGTATGTATTATACAGGTTATGACCCAAGAACAATGGAAAAGGTATATACACCTGTATCTCATCATGAAAAAGAGATGCAGAGAGCACTTATCCAGTACAAGAAGCCAGAGAATTATGACCTTGTAAAAGAAGCTCTTCTTGCCAATAACAGAAGCGACCTGATTGGATTTGGTCCAAAATGTCTTATTCCACCTAGAAAAATAAGGAGCAGAAGCAATGAAAAAAGTAGAAAAAGGTGAGTTTGGTTATCTTGCCTATAAGAAAAGCCGCAATATGATTAAAACAATTATTGCATTTGCCATTGTACTCGTAATATTTATTATTGGTTTCATAATATGGAAATCAAAGAATAACTACCTTACAATGCTTGCTGTTGTACTTGTTCTTCCTGCTGCCAAATTCGCAGTATCATACTTTGTTCTGATTCCACATAAAAATTGTGATGAAGAATTAAAGAATGCGATTGAAAAGTGCAAGGGAGAATTAAACAGCGTATACGACCTTGTTGTATCCAATAAACAGAAGCCTGTCGGCATTATGGCAGCAGTTATCAGTGATAACCAGATACTTGCCTATACAAGTTCTGCCAAAGCTGACAAGAACCTTTTTGAGACAAGCGTTAAGGAATTTTTAAAGAATGAGAAGCTTACATGTTCTGTTCTTCTTTACAAGGATAAGGATACATATCTTGGAAAAATCAAGAATACAGCCTTGAATTTTGATGAGAGCAAAGAAAACAGCCTTGACAGAAAACAATATATAACAGATGGATTACTCAGAATGAGTATGTAATTAAGCAGGTATTATATGAAAGAAATTAACATTGATGAAAAGCTCGCTGGTCAGAAGATGATGCGCTGTCTTGAACGTTATTTATCCAACGCCCCTAAGAGCTTTCTTTACAAAATGCTGAGAAAAAAGAATATTACACTCAATAATTCCAAAGCAACAGGTGATGAGAAGTTAAAATGCGGTGATACAATCAAGATTTTCTTTTCTGATGAAACATTTGAAAAATTCTCAGCTGATAATAACAGAGCTGTCAATGACGACTACTACAGCAGAATATACAGGCCACTTGATATTATCTATGAGAATTCTGATGTTATATTTATTAATAAACCTTCAGGCATGCTTTCACAGAAGGCAAAGCCTGAAGATGTGTCACTTGTTGAATATTTAATTGCACACCTTATACATGAGAAAGAAATTAATGCCGGTGACTTAGCTTCGTTCAAGCCGGGCATATGCAACAGATTAGACCGTAATACAAGCGGAATTGTAGCAGCCGGAAAGACTACTAAAGGCTTACAGCAGTTATCGGAAGCATTTAAGTTAAGAACCCTTGGAAAGTACTATCTGTGCATTGTAAATGGAAGCATTGATAAGCGTGCTTTAATAAAAGGATATCTGCATAAAGATAATAAAACTAATAAGGTGATTATAAGCAGGACTGAAACTAAAGATTCACTTCCAATTGAAACAGAGTATATTCCGGTATGTTCTAATGGCAATGTGACTCTGCTAAAGATTCATCTTCTTACAGGACGAAGCCATCAGATAAGAGCTCATCTTGCAAGTATCGGGCATCCTCTTATAGGTGATTATAAATACGGCCAGAAATCTGTTAACGACACATTTAACAGACAATACAAAGTAAAAGACCAGATGCTTCATTCATATGAATTAGATATTCCGGATATGGACATTCATATATACGCTGCAATACCTGATTCTTTTAAAAATGTTATGAAAGGAGAACAGTTATGCCGACCTGGAATTCAAGAGGACTTAGAGGCTCTACATTAGAAGACCTTATTAATATGTCTAATGATAAATACAGGGCTTCACATCTTGCACTTGTCCAGAAGATTCCAACACCTATAAAGCCAATTAATATAGACCAGAGCACTAGACATATTACACTGGCATATTTCGACCAGAAAAGTACGGTTGACTATATTGGTGTCGTTCAGGGAATTCCTGTATGCTTTGATGCAAAAGAATGTGCTACTGATACATTTCCTATACAGAACATTCATGTACATCAGGTAGAGTTCATGCGTGAATTCGAAAGGCAGGATGGAATATCCTTCATTATTATATATTTTTCTGCAAAAGATGAGTTCTATTATATTCCATTTTCTGATATAATTAATTTTTGGGAAAGAAGTGAGAATGGTGGGCGTAAAAGCTTCACTTACTCTGAAATTAATCAGGATTTCCGTATATATGCCAATCATGGAATTCCTGTTCATTATCTTGAAGCTATACAGAAAGATATTGAATTGCGTTAGAAAGGCAGGTTTTTCATATGATTAGTGATAATCATAATATATATAGCAATTACATTGACGAATATGAACTTACCGATGGATATGCTGTTGTAGATAGTAATTTTTCTATTGTCACGGCTAATGAACCTATGTATATGTTTCTTGGCATGTCCAAGCATTACTCTATTATAGATTCTATTCATCAGGTTGATCTTGATGATTTCATAGATGTTGCCAACAGTTTAAAATCTGACATTAGGAAATGCATGTGCATCCGCATGCGAAGAGTTGATAACACATACAGGTGGGTTCTGGTTGACATTGAAAAGAAGTATATTTCTGATAATAAACAGTCAGAATATCTTGAATTACATATATCAGATGTACTGGTCATGAAAAAACTCAACATACAATTAAAATTAAAGCTTGATGAACTCAATAACAAATCAGACGAACATAATGTTATGACATTTACACTGCAGGAACCTGACATCAAAAAGTACTGCATTGATAATATAAGCAATGATGCTGGCTGCAGATTAGCTTTGATATATTTTGAGGTAGATAATATCAACATCTTCAAACAGAACCATTCGAAAGATGATATACACCGTATATCACATGTAATAGAAGATGTTATTCTTAATACTGTTAATGGCAGGGGAGTTATTGGCTTCCTTGATGATTTCAGATATACAATTATATTAAAACACATCAATAACGAAGTACAGTTACGCGCTTTCCTCGAACATATCAGAACGATGATTGCGTGGAACTGCAAATTCATTGATTCAACATATAATATAAGTTTTTCTATAGGTATTGCAAGATATCCTGAGAATGGAAAGAATCTTGATATTACCAAAATAAAGCTTCAGCGTGCTATAGACATAGCACGTGCTAAAGGCGGCAACAGATATATAATCTATAAAGAAGTACTTCATGGTGAAATCGAAGATTCTGATAAATAGTTTGTTGACAATAACTACATATTTATGTATAATTCAAACAAATTTAGTGTGTTAGCATAGTATCACTTCAACGCATTAAAGTATTTAGCATAACGAAAGGATATACACTTATGAAGAAAGATTTACTACATACACCAGAGGGTGTACGCGATATATACAGTACAGAATGTGCAGAAAAGAAGGTCATTGAGAATCGTCTTCACGATGTCTGTGCATCATATGGCTATAATGACATACAGACACCTTCTATTGAATTCTTTGATGTATTCAATAAAGAACGTGGAAGTGTACCATCTAATGAAATGTTCAAGCTTTTTGACAGATATGGCAACACTTTAGTATTAAGACCGGATATGACACCATCTATAGCAAGAGCTACAGCAAAATATTTTGAAGACAGAGTTCTTCCAGTCAAACTCTGTTATCTTGGCAATACATTTATCAATGTAAGCAAGTATTATCAGGGACGACTTAAAGAGAATACAATGCTTGGTGCAGAGCTTATCAATGATAACTCTCTGGCAGCAGATTATGAAATTATCTCAATGGTTATTGACTGCATGTTATCAGCAGGACTTACAGAGTTTCAGGTTGAGCTTGGTAACGTTGCTTTCTTTAATGGTCTTTTACATAAAGCTGGCATTACAGGAGATTCTGCAGAAGAATTATTAAGACTTATCAAAGATAAGAATTACTTCGGTGTTGAAGAACTCTTAGATAGTCTTAATATTGATGATGCAGTTGCCAAGGCATTGCTTGAACTTCCTCAGTTATTTGGCGGTACAGAGGTGCTTGAAAAGGCTAAATCTTTAACAGATGAAGAAGAGTGCATACAGGCTGTTAACAGACTTGAGGAGTTATATGAGCTTCTTAAGAATAACAATTACGATAAATATATCTCATTTGATTTAGGAGATTTATCTGAGCATGCATACTATACTGGTATTATTTTCCATGCATATACATTTGGAACGGGTGAGCCTGTTGTGAATGGCGGACGTTATGACAAGCTGCTCGGTCAGTTTGGCTGTGACAAGGCATCTATTGGTTTCTCTATCACAATTGACAGACTTATAGCCGCACTTAACAGACAGAATATCCATATCCCACACGACGCTAATGGAACACTTCTCGTATACAATGCTGACAGGCTTGGTGATGCTATAAATGTATCTAAGAAATTAAGAAGCACTGGTGTTAATGTCTGCATGATTGAATATAAAGACAGCAAGTCTGATTCTCAATATATTGAATATGCTAAAGAATCTTCATTAGTAAATGTAGCATTTATTGATGATGAATACGCTTCTGATTCAACAATAAGAGTTATTGATGAATCAGGAAAAAATGAAAGAGCAGCTGTAAAAAGCCTTGTAGGAGGTACATTTTAATGAGATATATAACTATTGCATTAGCAAAAGGCCGTCTTGCAAAGAAGGCAATGGAGATATTTGAACAGATTGGTATTCCTTGCGAAGAGATGAAGGATGAAAAGACAAGAAAGCTTATCTTCACTAATGAAGAATTAGGATTCCGTTTCTTTTTATCAAAACCATCTGATGTTCCTACATATGTAGAATATGGTGCGGCCGATATCGGTATTGTAGGTAAGGATACTATCCTTGAAGAAGGAAGAAGTCTTTATGAAGTATATGACCTTCAGATGGGTAAATGCAGAATGTGTGTATGTGGTCCTGAATCAGCAAGAGAAAAGTTACAGCATCATGAGCTTATAAGAGTTGCTTCTAAGTATCCTAACATTGCAAAGGATTATTTTAATAATATAAAGCACCAGACTGTAGAGATTATCAAGCTTAACGGTTCTGTAGAATTAGCACCTATTGTAGGTCTTGCAGAGGTTATCGTTGATATCGTTGAGACAGGTGCAACTCTAAGAGAAAATGGTCTTGAAGTGCTCGAAGAGGTGTGTCCTCTTTCTGCGAGAATGGTTGTAAACCAGGTAAGCATGAAGATGGAGCAGGAGCGAATTAACAAGCTTATCAATGATGTTAAGAAATATATAGAAACACAGGGCATATAACAAGGAGGAAAATTCCTCTCCTCACTATGGAGTTCGGATTTTGCTTCGCAAAACAAGGAGGAAATATAATGCGTATCGTTGAATTAACAGATGAAAGTAAGAATAATATTTTAGAGAATCTTTTAAAGAGAAGTCCTAACAGCTATGGAAAGTTCGAATCAGCAGTTGCTGAGATTCTTCTTAATATCAAGACAAAGGGCGATGAGGCTTTATTTGAATATACTAAGAATTTTGATAAGGCTGATATCAATGCTGACAATATTGTCGTAACAGAGGCAGAGATTGAAGAAGCATACTCTTTAGTTGACCCTGAACTTATTGAGGTTATAAGAAAGGCTATCGTTAATATTCGTTCTTTCCATGAGAAGCAGAAACAGTACAGCTGGTTTGATTCTAAGCCTGACGGAACTATATTAGGCCAGAAGGTTACTGCACTTGCAAGAGTCGGTGTGTATGTACCAGGAGGAAAGGCTGCCTATCCTTCATCAGTTCTTATGAACGTTCTTCCAGCAAAGGTTGCAGGTGTTGAGCAGATTATAATGTGTACTCCACCTGATAAAGAAGGAAAGGTATATCCTACAACACTTGTTGCAGCTAAAGAGGCTGGAGTTGATGTTATATATAAAGCTGGCGGAGCACAGGCTGTTGCAGCTATGGCATATGGTACAAAATCTATTCCTAAGGTTGATAAGATATGTGGACCTGGTAACATATATGTTGCCCTTGCTAAGAAGGCAGTATTTGGTTATGTAAGCATTGATTCTGTTGCCGGTCCTAGTGAGATTCTTGTAATTGCCGATGAGACTGCTAATCCTCGTTATGTTGCAGCAGATCTTTTATCACAGGCTGAACATGATGAGATGGCATCTGCAATTCTTGTAACTACAAGTGAAGACCTTGCACATAAGGTATCTGCAGAGGTTGATAGGTTTGTAGCTGAATTATCAAGAAAGGAAATTATCCAGAAATCACTTGATAATTACGGATATATTCTTGTTGCTAAGGATATTGATGAGGCTGTAGATGTTGCTAACGAGATTGCATCAGAACATATGGAAATCGTTACAAAGAATCCTTTTGATGTTATGACTAAAGTTAAGAACGCAGGTGCTATCTTCCTTGGAGAATACAGTTCAGAGCCTCTTGGTGATTACTTTGCAGGTCCTAACCACGTTCTTCCTACTAACGGAACAGCTAAGTTCTTCTCACCTTTAAGTGTTGATGACTTCATTAAGAAATCAAGCATTATTTCATACTCTAGAAATGCTCTTGAAGCTATCCATACTGATATTGAGAAATTTGCTACAGCAGAGCATCTTACAGCTCATGCTAATTCAATTAAGGTAAGATTTGAAAATTAATTAGCGCACTGGCGCGGAAACGGGGATAATATGGCTGTATCTGAAATCAGACAGGCAACTGTAAAAAGAAAAACAAGTGAAACTGATATTGCTTTATTTTTAAGAATTGATGGTTCGGGAGAAGCAGAGGTCGATACAGGAATCGGTTTTTTCGACCATATGTTAAAAAGCTTTGCAAAGCATGGTCTTTTTGACCTTAAGTTAAAAGTAACTGGTGACCTAATAGTTGACTGCCACCATACTATCGAAGATGTCGGAATTGTACTTGGTGAAGCTATCAAAGAAGCTATAGGAGATAAGATGTCTATAAGAAGATATGGCGACATTATTCTTCCTATGGATGAAACACTTATCATGTGTGCCATAGACCTTTCAGGAAGACCGTATCTTGGTTTTGAGTCTACATTTACAGCAGACAGCGTCGGATACTTTGATACACAGATGGTTAAAGAATTTTTCTATGCAATATCTTACAGTGCGGGCATGAATCTTCATATAAGAAAGATTGCAGGTGAGAACGATCACCACATTATTGAAGGCATGTTCAAAGCATTTGCAAAGGCATTGGACGAGGCAACTGTTAAAGATACTAGAATCAAGACAATTCTCTCTACTAAGGGAAGTCTCTAAATATACTTAAGGAGTTACATATATGCGATTATATCCAGCAATTGATGTTAAAGACGGGCAGTGTGTCCGCTTAAAGAAGGGACTTTTTAATGAAGTTACTGTATATTCTGAAAGGCCTTACGAGATAGCTAAAGGCTTTGAAGAGGCAGGAGCACAGTTTATACATACTGTTGACCTTGATGGTGCTTTGAAAGGACACGGTGTTAATGCAGAAACTATTAAAAAGATATGTTCAAGCGTTAATGTTCCTGTACAGATGGGCGGTGGAATCCGCACTCTTGAGAACATTCAGGAGGTTCTTGATCTCGGCGTATACAGAGTTATTATCGGTACTAAGGCTGTTGAGAATCCTGATTTTATTAAGGCTGCCATTGACAGATTCGGTGCTGAACATATTGTTGTAGGTGTTGATGCAAAGGATGGTCTTGTGGCCATCGAGGGCTGGGAGAAGGTTAGTGATAAGACTGCTCTTTCACTCGCACTTGCAATGAAGGATATCGGTGTACAGACAATTGTGTACACTGATATATCAAAGGACGGTATGCTTGCCGGTCCTAATGTTGAACAGACTAAGATTCTTTCTGATAAAACAGGCATTGATATTATTGCATCAGGCGGCATGAGCTGCATGGATGACCTTACACATATTAATGATGCCGGTATCCACGGTGCCATTATCGGTAAGGCAATATATGAAAAACGTATTGACCTTAAGGAAGCTGTTAATCTTTTTGAATCCGGAGCATCTTACAACAAGGCATCAGCAATGCCTAAGGCTGATATTTTGTTTAAGGATTTAAAGCTTGACGCCAATGGTCTTATTCCTGTTGTTGTACAGGATTATGTCAATGGTGAAGTCCTTATGCTTGCTTACATGAATGAGGAAGCCTACAATAAGACTTTAGAGACAGGCATTATGACTTATTACAGCAGAAGCCGTCAGGAGCTCTGGATTAAAGGTCTTACATCAGGTCATTTCCAGTATGTAGGTTCTCTTGACATCGACTGTGACAATGATACTATTCTTGCAAAGGTTCGTCAGGTTGGTGCTGCATGCCACACTGGAAACAGAACATGCTTCTATAGAAATATTAAAACATGGAACAGATAATTTATGGAATATAAATATATAATCACAGATATTAACAATAAAATCTTCTGTTGCATATATACTTCTGATAATACCTGCCACTATCTTAAGCCTTTAGATAGTGGCAGTGTTGTTGGTAACATATATGTTGGAAGAGTTGAAAATGTAGTTAAGAATATTAACGCTGCATTTATTGAGATAGAGGATAAGCAGAAATGTTATTACTCTATACCAGACAACAAAGCACCAATATTTTTTAATGAGAAAAACAATCCTGCAATATGTCAGGGTGACAGAATTCTCGTAAAAGTTATAACTGAGCCGCTTAAAACCAAACCTGCAAAGGTATCTTCAAAGATAGAGCTTACCGGCAATTATTCAGTTGTTTCTAATGATGTAAAAGGTGTTCACATTTCAAAAAAGATAAAATCTAATGAAACAATCACAGAGATAAAAAAACGTGTTGCTGACATTCTCATTCAGAAGCAGCAGGAAGCCATAGAAAAAACAGGCTATGATTATCTTTCAAATTTCGGAATAATATTAAGGAGCGGCTGTGCTGATGCTGATACTAATGATATTATTAAAGATGTAAATGCATTGTGTGACGAATACACTGATATGCTCCAAAAAGCTGTTTTTTCAAAGTTCTATACACTTGTACATAAAGACAGACCTGGATATATTGAGGAAATTGTTCATCTGTCTGGAAAAGACAGTGTTGAGATTATCACAGATATTCCGGCTATATATAATGAATTAGAAACATATCTGCCTCGTAGCAGTAATATAAGTATCCGTATGTATAAAGATGAATTATGGCCTTTATACAAGCTCTATTCTATAGAAAAAGAGATAGATACCGCTCTTTCCAAGAAGGTCTGGTTAAAATCAGGTGGATATCTTATTATCGAACAGACTGAAGCACTTTCTGTCATTGATGTTAATTCTGGTAAGAATGTAACTAAGGCAAAGAGCATGGAAGCAATCGAGGCTTCTGCATTAAAAACTAATCTTGAAGCCGCAGACAAGCTGTGCCAGCAGATTAAGATAAGAAACCTCTCAGGAATTATTATCGTTGATTTTATTAATATGAATCAGAGAAATTGCGATATTCTGATGGAACATTTGAAATCTCTGGCAAAAAAGGATATAGTAAACACTACAATCGTTGACATCACCAAGCTTGGTCTTGTTGAGATTACACGAAAGAAAATTGGAAAAAGTCTGTCTGAAAGTCTTAATAAAGCCTAAAAATGCATGGAGGATTTATGGATAATACTGAAGTAAACATTTCACAGGAAATTCCTGCATACGAAAGAAGATATAGAAAGATATCAGAATGGTTTCTTAATTGTAAGCCAGCTTATGCAATTCTTAAATTCATATACAAATATATGGCTTATATAATAGCATTTGCATACATTCTTCTTATAATAATGAGTTTTCATGGGACTTTCTTTTCTGAGATAACTCCGATTATGTTAAGAAACAGCGGTATAGTTGTTGAAACTGATAAATTTTTACTTACATCCAAGCTTATTCTGACACCTTTTACATCATTTATTCTTGTATCAGTTATAAGAAAATGTATTGATGCGAAAAGACCATATGAAAAATACAATATAAAGCCCTTGTTCGTTAAAGATACTAAAGGGGAATCAATGCCAAGCAGACATGTTTTTTCCATTACAATTATTGCGATGTGCTGGCTTTATGTTTCTGTTCCAGTGGGGATTATAATGCTTCTGCTTGTAGCAATTATGGCAACAAGCAGAGTGCTTGCAGGAGTACATTTTGTAAAAGATGTTGTTGCCGGATTCACAGTAGGAATTATATGTGGAATTGCCGGTTTATGGATTATCTGAAAATTTTTGAAATATTTCTAAAAAACATTTGACAAATAGTAACTGAATGTATATTATATATTTTGTGTGCCGCTCAGTTAGGGTATAAGTGTATCTGATGTATGTCGGATTCCCCAAAACTGGCGAGTATTTAATTAAGGAGGATACCATATGTACGCAATTATAGCAACAGGTGGTAAGCAGTACACAGTTTCTGAAGGCGATACTATCAGAGTTGAGAAGCTTGCAGTTAATGCTGGTGACACTGTTACATTTGATCAGGTTCTTTTTGTAAACAACGGCGAGGCTAAGGTTGGTGAGCCAACAGTTGCCGGTGCTACAGTTACAGCTAGCGTTGTAGGCGAAGGCAGAGATAAGAAGGTTATCGTTTACAAGTACAAGAGAAAGACTGGATATCACAAGAAGAATGGTCATAGACAGGCTTACACAGAAGTTAAGATTGAAAAGATTAATGCTTAATTTTTGTATGGGTGTTTGTGAGGTGTGTTATTCATGACTCATATAACTTTTTTTAAGAACTCTGAAAAAGAGATCACAGGTTTTTATTCTGCAGGTCATGCAGGATATGCTGAATCCGGCAGTGATATTATATGTTCTGCTATTTCAGTTCTGACAATCAATACTATTAATTCGATAGAGGCTTTTACCGATGATAAGTTTGATGTGTCAGTTAATGAGGATGAAGGAATTGTTATCTTTAAGATAGCTATGCCTGTTAGTCCGGAAACTTCGATTTTACTTAAGTCATATGAATTAGGTGTTAGTTCTGTGGCTGAGGATAATCCGAAATACTTATCAATTAGTGTTAAGGAGGTGTAACCTTATGTTAAATATGAATCTTCAGTTATTCGCTCATAAAAAGGGTGTAGGTTCTACAAAGAATGGTAGAGATTCAGAGTCTAAGAGATTAGGCGCTAAGAGAGCTGACGGACAGTTTGTTTTAGCTGGTAATATTCTTTACAGACAGCGTGGAACAAAGATTCATCCAGGTGTTAATGTTGGTCGTGGTGGCGATGATACATTATTCGCACTTGTTGATGGAACTGTTAAGTTCGAAAGAAAGGGCAAGGATAGAAAGCAGGTTTCTGTTTATCCTGTTGTTTCAAACGACTAATTTGTTTTTTAGCTCCAAGTCTTCGGATTTGGAGCTTTTTTCTTAATTTGTAAATGTTAATTCTAAACAGTTAACATAATTTAAATATAGAATGGAGGAAAGGTTATGTTTGCAGACAGAGTCCGCATTTTTATTAAATCCGGCAAGGGTGGAGATGGTCATGTGAGCTTCCGTAGAGAGCTTTATGTTCCTGCTGGCGGTCCTGATGGCGGCAATGGCGGTCATGGCGGAGATATTATTTTTATGGTCGATAAAGGCCTTAATACACTCGGTGATTTCAGACATAACAGCAAATATATTGCTGAAAGCGGCGAAGAAGGCGGCAAGAGAAGATGCACAGGTAAAGATGGTGAAGACCTTATAATTAAAGTGCCTGAAGGAACTGTTATATATGATGATGAATCCGGTAAAGTTATTGCAGATATGTCTGGAGATAACCTTCAGGAAACTATTCTTAAAGGTGGCCGTGGTGGTAAAGGTAACATGAACTATGCTACATCTACCATGCAGGCTCCACAGTATGCACAGCCGGGACAGGATGCACAGGAATTATGGGTTCGTCTTGAACTTAAGGTTATTGCTGATGTTGGTCTTGTAGGATTCCCTAATGTTGGTAAATCAACATTTTTATCAAGAGTAACTAATGCAAGACCTAAGATTGCCAATTATCATTTCACAACACTTAATCCTAACCTTGGTGTTGTTGATCTTGATGGTGGTAAAGGTTTCGTTATTGCTGATATTCCTGGTCTTATTGAGGGTGCATCAGAAGGTGTTGGTCTTGGACACCAGTTCTTACGTCATATTGAGAGAACTAAAGTTATTATTCATATTGTTGATGCAGCTTCAACTGAAGGCCGTGATCCTATAGCTGATATTAAGGCTATTAACAAAGAACTTGAGAATTATAATCCTAAGCTTCTTGAAAGACCACAGGTTATAGCAGCTAATAAGATTGATGTTATATATGATGATGGCAGTGACCCTGTACAGGCTATAAGAGATGCATTTGAGCCGGAAGGTATTAAGGTATATCCTATATCAGCTGTTACAGGACAGGGCGTTAAAGAGCTGTTATACGCAGTCAGAACACTGCTTGATAACTTCAAGGACGAACCTGTATTATTTGAAAAAGAATTTGACTACGACGAGCTTATGGATAATCCTAACGAAAGCTTTGAAGTTTCTATTAACGAAGATGGCGTATACGTTGTCAACGGACCAAAGATTGATAAAATGCTTGGTTATACTAACCTTGAATCTGAAAAGGGATTTGATTTCTTCCAGAAATTCATGAAGCGCTCAGGTGTTCTTGATGAACTTGAGAAGCTTGGAATTGAGGAAGGCGATACAGTTATCGTTGGTGATTACCTTGAGTTTGATTACTATAAAGCATAATTAATAGGAGAGAATATATGACAAGCAAACAGAGAGCTTATTTAAAGGGTCTTGCAATGACAATGGATCCAATATTCCAGTTTGGAAAGAACAGTCTTACTCCTGAGAACACTGCAGCTATTGCAGAAGCTCTTGAGGCAAGAGAACTTATCAAAATAAGTGTTCTTAATAACTGTGCCGATGACCCTAGAGAAATCGCACAGATGGTTGCAGAAAGAACACGCTCACAGGTTGTTCAGGTTATTGGAAAGAAAATCGTTCTTTACAAGGAATCTAAGGACAACAAAAAAATCATTTTACCATGATTAATTCAGACAAAATAATAGGTATTATGGGTGGGACATTTAATCCAATCCACAAAGGACACACAGGTATTGCCAGATGTGCTTACGAACAGTCTGATATTGATGAAATATTATTCATGCCTTCAGGCACACCTGCTTATAAAGATAATTCTCCAATTGTAAGTGCAACTGACCGTTGTAATATGGTAAAGCTTGCAATTAAACCTTTTGATTACATGTCACTTTCTACGATTGAAACTGACCGTCCCGGTAATACCTACACAGCCGATACACTTGCACAGATATATGATTCATATAAGAAAATATATTTTATAATAGGTGCAGATTCGCTTCTTTATATTCAGGACTGGTATCATCCTGAGTATATATGCAGCCATTGTCATCTTTTATGTGCTAACAGGGACAATAATTCAGCCAGTGTACTTATAGATCAGAAACATTTTCTTGCTGATAAATATGGTGCGGTTATTGATTTTATTGATGTTCCGAAACTTCCTTACAGTTCAACTGATATACGAAAGAAGGTTGCAATGGGTCTGTCAGTAAAAGAAGATGTCGGCGAAGAAGTAGAAGAGTATATAAAGTCCAGAAAACTTTATGTTTAAGAGGTTTTATTATGGATAACAAATATATTGAACAATTAAGAACACATGTAAAAGACGCACTCCGTACAGACAACATGCGATACCAGCATACACTTGGTGTTGCTAATACAAGTGCCTGTCTTGCCATGTGTCATGGTGCAGATATGAACAAGGCGTATATTGCAGGTCTTCTTCATGATTGTGCCAAATGTGTTCCTGATAATGTAAAGATTGCTGAATGTGAACAATTTGGACTTCCAATATCAGATATTGAGTTTGAAAGTCCTTATCTGCTTCATTCAAAGCTTGGTGCATATTATGCAACACACAAGTACAATGTTGAAGATGATGAAATATGTTCTGCCATCCAGTGGCATACAACAGGAAAGCCTGCAATGACTTTATTAGAAAAGATTGTATTCATTGCAGATTATATTGAACCCTACAGAAATAAAGCTGCCAATCTTGATGACATAAGACATATGGCATTCACTGATATTGATATGGCGGCTTATGTAATATTAGACGACACCCTTTCGTATATAAGAAAAACTGGTCGTAATATCGATACACAGACCGTTGATACCTACGAATACTACAAAGGGATTATTAAAGAAAGAGAGAATTAAGATATGGCAGATTCTAAGGATATGTTAAAGGTTATCATAGATGCCTTACAGGATAAGAAGGCTGAAGATATCAGAGTTATTGATATCAGCAATGTATCTGTTATTGCAGATTATTTCGTTATTGCTAGTGGTAGTAATACTAACCAGATTCAGGCTATGGTAGATAATGTAGAAGAAGAAATGTTCAAGGCTGGCTTCGATGATCCTAAGGTTGAGGGTTATAATACAGCTTCATGGATTCTTCTTGATTACAAGGATGTTATTGTTCATGTATTCTCTGAGGATGACAGAGCGTTCTATAATATTGAACGTATATGGCGTGATGGTAAAGAGGTTGATATTAACAGCTTGTAATGTTTAGGCTGGCTTCCCGGAGAGGGACTCTGTCGTAGGTATATAGATAATAAGAACCCGCTTTCGCTCGGTTTCGGACGCAGCGGTACTAGGTTCGCTGCCTGCAGCAGCTTACCAAGTGCCGGCGTCCTCAAACGGTTCTGATTATCTATATACCTACGGCTTCGTATGCCACCGGGAGGATGCAGTGCATTACGGTTGTTAATTGTGGGATAATAAAAATATATCCAGCTATAGATATATTTAAATCCGGACGCCGTGAGAGCTTGTTTTGCTGCTTTGGCAGCTCACCAAGCTCTCACGGCTGGTTATCGGATTTCTTATATATCTATGGCTGGATTTTTCAAATTAGTCTATACCTAGTCTGATGAGACCTATTACTTTTCCTAATATCTCGCAGTCATCTACGATGATTGGGTCCATGAAATCGTTCTCTGGCTGAAGTCTTATGTGGCCATTCTCCTTGTAAAAACGCTTAACTGTTGCGGAATCATCTACAAGTGCAACAATTACTTCTCCATTAGAAGCTGTATTCTGCTTTCTTACTATTATCTGGTCGCCTTCGTAGATTCCCATATTAATCATGCTGTCACCCTTGACCTTTAACATAAATACTTCTCCACCTGGCATGTATTCAGATGGAATAGGAAAGTACTCTGTTATATTCTCAACGGCAAGAAGTGGCTGTCCTGCGGCAACCTGACCTAATAACGGGATATTAACAACCTCTCTCCTTGAAAGATTAAAGTTATCATCAATTATCTCTATTGTACGCGACTTAGTCGGGTCTCTTCTTATATATCCATTCTTCTCCAAAGACTCAAGATGTGCGTGAACAGATGATGTAGACTTAAGATTAACTGCCTGACATATATCCCTTACTGATGGTGGATATCCTTTGTTAAGAATCTGTGATTTAATATATTCAAGAATCTCAGACTGTTTCTGAGTTATTCTGCCATATGCCATATTACGAACCTCCATTAAATTCTTTTAAATAATTTTACCACATTTATACATTATGTGCAAACATAATTTCTGAAAAAATGTTCGGAAAATTTGTTCGATTTTTATTGACAAACGCATGTTCTGATTATATAATCAACTCATAAACAACAGAACACTTGTTTGATTGGAGGTTTTACATATGAATAATTCAGAATACACATATAGAAGAGCAGCAGCTAAGAAAAGAAGCGACAGACGCAAAAGAAACAGACAGATGACTGTCAAGTCATTAAGAATGGTTATTATATGTTCAATTCTTATATTCGCCGTTTCTATTGGGGGCATTATTGTCAAGGCTTCTGATGACTCGAACAGAACACGAACATATAAGTATTACACAACAGTATCTGTAGAAGATAATGATACATTATGGTCACTTGCTGACAGATATAATAATGGTAATGAAGATACAACTTCATATATTAACAATATAATGCAGATGAATGATTTATCATCTGACACAATCCATTCAGGTAAGAATCTTGTAATATATTATTATTCAACTGAGGTAAGATAATATTTAATTGCATATACATTTCCCGCATGCAGTGAAAAGCTACTTAATATTGGACTTTTCACTGCATTTTTGTTAAAATTTATTGATAGCGAAATGGCTGTAAATATAACTAAATTTAAATAATTTATTCATAAGGAGATTGACTATGAAATTCAGCGATATAGAGACTATTTCTCATGGTGTATCAGATTACCTTGCAGATAATAAAATCGTCGATATGACCGAAATACAGCGTCAGACATATAAGCATATTATGGACAACCGTGACATTATAGCATGTTCATCAACAGGAACAGGTAAGACACTTGCTTATCTTATCCCGATTATTAACAGATTAAGGAGAGATACTCATAATATTCAGGCTGTTGTTCTTGTTCCAACAGCAGAACTTGCAATACAGGTCAATAATACACTTAAAGATATATTTGCACATATGGATAATACACTTACATCTGCTGCATTAATAGGAGATGTGAATATATCTAGACAGATTGATTCTATTAAATCTAATAAGCCTGCAATAATTATCGGAACACCTAACCGCATACATCAGCTCATAAGCAACAGGAAGATTAAAGTACATGAGGTTAAGACTCTTGTTCTAGATGAGGCAGACAAGCTCTTTGATAAGACATTTATCCAGGATGTAGAAGCAATAAGAAAGTCTTTAATGAAGTTCACACAGGTTCTTTTATTCTCTGCAAGCGTAGATAAGAAGACAAGAACTAATACTTTGTGTTTCAAACCAATATTCATTGATATTAACAGTAATTCTGGTAATACAAGCCAGATTCCTTCTACAATCAAGCATATAAGCGTCATTTCTGACAGAAGAGAACGAATTGAAACTTTAAGAAAGATTATTAAAGCTGTTAAACCAGAGAAGGCAATTATATTCGTTAATTCCAAGTATGATTTGGAAGAATCCCTTCAGAAGCTAGAATATCATCATTACAATGTAGCTTCAATTGCCGGTAATAAAGATAATTCAGCCAAGAAAGCTGCAATAGAGAATTTCAGAAGTGGAAAGATTCAGCTTCTTATTGCAACAGATATAGCAGCCAGAGGACTTCAGATTGATAATATTGATACAGTAATCAATGTAAACCTTCCTGAGGACAATAAGGAATATATTCACAGATGCGGACGATGTGGACGTAATGGCAACACAGGAACATGTATATCAATTATAACTGATAATGAGCTTAACAAGATTAAGTCATATCAGAAAGCATTTCATATCAATATAGTTAATAAGAGACTTTATCAAGGAAAATTAGTTGCAAAATAACAGATAGAAGAATATAATTATCCATACAGTAATCACTTCGCTAAAGTCAGGTTTAACGAAGTGATTAGTAGTTTTTTATATATGGAGGTATTCTTAATGGCTGAAAAAACATACACTGAACAACAAAACATCAAGTACAAGAAAAAGCTTAATGAATTACTTGATATATTACCGGATTTCTGTACACAGTATTTTGACAGTCTGGAATTTAATAAGCAGCCAAGAACTAAGATTGCCTATGCGATGGACATTAAAGGCTTCTTTGAATTTCTCATTGAATGCATACCTAAGTTCAGTTCATATGCTATGAAAGACTTTAAGCCACAGGATTTAGAAAAAATAGATGGTACAGATATAACCAGATACTTACGACATGTAAAGCTCTATAAAAAGAATGGTCGTGATATAACTAATTCAGAAAGTGCTGCCAAGCGTAAATTATGTGCATTAAGACGTTTTTATGAATATTACTGCCGTTATGAAATAATCAGTTTCAATCCGACTATAAAGGTTGATATGCCTAAAATTCATGAAAAAGCTATTATAAGAATGGAACCTAATGAAGTAGCTGAATTTCTTGATAATGTAGAATCTGGCAATAAACTCACCAAAACACAGCTCCAAAGCCATGAAAAGCTTAAAACACGTGATCTGGCTCTTCTCACACTTATGCTTGGAACAGGTATACGAGTGTCTGAATGTGTTGGATTAGATATTAATGATGTCGATTTTGATAATGACAGAATCAGAGTTATAAGAAAAGGTGGCTCTGAAAGCTTTGTATACTTTGGTGATGAAGTCCGTGAAGCACTACTTAATTATCTTGAAGAAAGAAAGAATTTAACGCCTGATGAAGGACATGAAAATGCTCTATTCATATCAGCCAAAAAGAAGCGCCTATGTGTGCGATCCGTTGAACTTCTAGTTAAAAAATATGCCCAGACAGTTACAACTGTAAAGCATATTACACCTCATAAGCTTCGAAGCACTTATGGTACTAGTCTGTATCAGGAAAGCCAGGATATATATCTTGTTGCCGATGTTTTAGGACATAAGGACGTTAATACTACACGGAAGCATTATGCAGAGATTGTAGAAGAAAACAAGCGTTCTGCAAGAAACATTGTCAAATTAAGAAAAGATTGACAATAAATAAAAGGTGATACTCTTCCACTATTATGTGGCAGAATATCACCTTTTATAATTTTAATTATTCTACTGATAAATTTCTCTCCATTCCATATCTCCTCGCTCAAGCGACTTAACAAGCAGCTCTGCTGTTGCAAGATTAGTTGCCAATGGAATATTATACATATCACAAAGCTTGCATATATTATCTGAATCCGGCTCATGCGCTAGCGGATTCTCTGCCTCTCTAAGGAAAATAACAAGATCAATCTGATTATGTTCTATCTGGGCACATAACTGCTGATCACCGCCAAGATGTCCAGCCAGAAACTTATGTACTGACAGATTAGTAACTTCCTCTATAAGTCTTCCAGTTGTACCTGTCGCAAAAAGCTGATTCTTATTAAGAATCCCCTTATATGCGATACAAAAATTCTGCATTAACTTTTTCTTAGAATCATGTGCTATTAAACCGATGTTCATTAAAGTTTCCCCCTAATGTAAGTATAATAAAATGTATAACAAAAAGTTATCCTCTAAAATCATCTGCAAACATGTCATCATCTCTTTCAACATTACGCTGAAGACTGACATTGAGTACAATTCCCATAGCTGTGAATAATGTAAGAAGCGACGTAAGACCACAGCTAAAAAATGGTAATGGAACCCCCGTATTAGGTAATATCCACGATACAACTCCTATATTAATAAAAGTCTGGAACCCTATATATATAGCAACCCCGCAGCATATCAGCCTTCCTTCAAAGTTCTTCGCTCTCACGGCTACTATTATACACTCTAAGACAATCAGAAACAATAAAAAAATTGTAATACAGCCACCTGTAAAGCCTAATTCTTCACCAATAACAGCAAATATAAAATCATTCTGAGCCTCAGCAATATATCCAGCATTCTTAAGTGAAGATGTATCATTATTATTAAGACCTTTTCCTGTAAGCTGACCTGAACCAATTGCCTGAACAGCGTATGCCTGCTGATATGTTCCTGCATCAGTCATATCTACTTCTTCTGACTTATTACCTTCAATAAAGTCAACTATACGCTTTCTCTGATAATCCTCTATAAGTATTGGATGTTCAACTGATACAACATATACCAAAAATGCTGATATAACCGGAACTGCAATTAATATCGCAATTCCAAATATCTTATAGCTTACCCCGGCACAATAAAGCATTGCAATAACGATAATACATAAAAGTATTGTCGTTGAAAGGTTAGGCTGCATAGCAACTAACAATATTGGAAATAATGTTAAACATGCTATTAACGCAAGAAACTTAATTGAATTAAGTCTCTCTTTATTAGCGGCAACAAGCTTTGCAACCAGTAATATAAGTGCCAGTTTTAAGAATTCTGAAGGCTGCAGCTGTATTGGTCCTATCTTAAACCATCTCGTTGCACCATGAGAACCATGACCGAATACAGTAAGAACACCTATAAGCATGACAGTAACAACACCATACCATATCCAGAAATACTTAAGAATCCAGTTGTAATCTATAAATGATACAATAATCATTATTACAAATGATACAACCATACCAGCACCCTGTTTCATTGTATACGCACTATTGGCACTATTGACTACAGCCAGAGCAAACACTGACGTTATAATCAGAATAAACACCAATATAAAATTGTATGAACGCAGCTTATACTTTTTTAACATAATAAAATCCTTATTACTTTTCGCTATTTCTCATATCCTTAATTGGAATATTAGCAAAAATCGCTGGTACAGAACCATTATTGGTATCAGACTCGGTAGATGTAATCTGAATATCAAGTCCGTCTGTATCAATCTCCATATATTTAGAAATGACTTTAATAATATCATTCTTAATCATTTCCATAACCTCTGGTGAACAATTAGCTCTGTCAGATACAAGTAATAACTTTAATCTGTCTTTTGCTACATCACTTGAACCTTTTTTCTTAAATAAATCAAGTAATCCCATATTTAATCCCTCCCTGAATAAGCGTTATAATGCCTATCTCATACATATATTAATTCTTCTTGTCACTCTTAAAAAATGCTGAAAGTTTCTTAAAGAAACCACCTTTGCCATTAAGATCAAGAAAAGGAATCTCTTCACCAGTAATTCTGCGGCAGATATTCATATAAGCCTGTCCTGCAAGAGAGTCATCTCCAACAAGTGGCTGTCCCTTGTTAGTAGCCACAACAATATTCTCATCATCTGGAACAGCACCAATAACATTAAGCTGTAAGATATCATTAACATCATCAATTGACATCATCTCGCCTCTGTTTACCATATCCATTCTGATTCTGTTCACAATTAAATCCTCATGATTCTGAAGACCATGTGCATCTAATAAACCTACAATTCTGTCAGCATCTCTGATAGCTGAAACTTCTGGTGTTGTAACAACTAATGCTCTGTCAGCACCAGCGATAGCATTCTGGAATCCCTGTTCAATACCAGCCGGACAGTCAAGAATTATGTAATCAAATCCTTCTGGATCATTCTTGATTTCATCAATAACCTTAACCATCTGCTCTGGTGTCACTGCCGACTTATCTCTTGTCTGTGCAGTTGGTAAAAGAAACAGCTTTGGACATCTCTTATCTGCAATCATTGCCTGCTTTAATCTGCAATTACCTTCAACAACATCAACAAGATTATATACAATACGGTTTTCGAGTCCTAATACAACATCAAGATTTCTAAGGCCTGTATCTGTATCAATCATAACGACCTTCTTTCCAAGTTTGGCAAGACCTGTACCAATATTAGCTGTTGTTGTAGTCTTACCTACACCACCCTTTCCTGATGTTACAACTATAACTTCACTCATATTAAACCTCCATTAATAATTCATAATAAATCGCAATATATTAATTATGCGAGATTTTTTCTGTTAAATCAACTATTTTTTTTAAAACAGTATAAAAACATATTAAATTAATCTAAGCATATATCATCCAGTGCATTCTGCTCTAAATCTTCGATATATATATTCTGGTCATAGACATAAGCAATCTTAGGTTCTACAACCTTAACTTTACCTCTGCCCTTTGTAGCTTTAGTTCCTGAATCTGAGCTTCTTGCAATAATATCTCCAATTTTAATCTGCATAGGACTCATTTCAAGTGCAACAACAAATGCATTCTCGTTGCCATCGACACCGGCAAATATATTACCTTTAAGACTTCCAAGTACTATAACACTTCCCTTGGCAACAACTTTTCCTCCCGGATTAACATCGCCTAATACAACAACACTTCCGTCAGCTTCAAATACCTGACCTGAACGAAGTGTCCCTTTGTAGAACATACATGATGTTCTTGAATCTGACACTGTCTGGCTTACCGGCTGTAAAGCTGGTTCCGGCACCTGGACCGCTGTACTGGCGATAGCTTTCTTAACAGCTTCTTCATATACAGTTTTCATGTCATTATTCTCATCAAGAACGCATACAATATTAAGGTCAGATACATCCGATATAATATTAAGTATTTTCTTTTCTTCTTCTGCAGATAAATCTCTTCCATCAAAAGAAATTGCCATATTTGCATTATTAAAGAACTTTGATGCATTTTTAAACTTATCTGAAACACTTTCAAGTAACTCTTCAAAAGGCATCTCATTGTCAAGAAATACTGTTATTCCACTTTTACTTCCTTTGATTATGACTGAATTATCCAAAGCACTCACCT
>ULQX01003705.1_pt1 | contig 45796 bp, 76 predicted proteins | sample 1954941 | NCBI WGS metagenome assembly ULQX01 (sample SAMEA4835667, study PRJEB28245) | human gut metagenome | biome: gut microbiome; material: fecal sample | place: Denmark | collected 2008
TCCTCTTCCACCGCTCCCACCATAGCTGCCAGAACCGCCGGTGCCGCCAGACACTGTTCCGCTAGTGCTTTGGGCTCCGGCTCCACCACCACCGGTGCCGCCAGAGCCGCCATCGCCAGCATAATTGGTGCTGCTAGAAGCACGCCCCGCCGTGCCGCCACTGCCGCCATTGGCGGAAGCGAGCGTGCCAAAAGACGTAGCTCCACCATTACCTCCGGCAGTGCCGCTGTTATATCCAGCGGAGCCGCCATTTCCTCCGGTACCTATGGTGATTGGATACACCTGTCCTGGAGTGACTGTCAACACTTTAGACACCATGTGTCCGCCGCCTCCGCCTCCACCGGCGGTGCCGCCGTTGCCGCCTCCACCGCCTCCACCGCCGAATAGCAGGATGTGAATGGAGGTGACGCCCTGTGGGCACTCCCATGAGCCGGACTGTGTAAATATTTTAGTCACCTGTTTCGCCGTCATATTGAGGATTACATAACCGTCGAGCGTAGATGAATACACCAGTATCATCCACACGCCAGCTTTTATGCCGCCTTTTACTTCTTGCCCGGATGCTGTGTAAATGGTCTTCGCCCCCGTCCCATTGACATTAAGAGTTGCACCACCCGCGAGGTTATATGTGGACTTAATCCGCACCTCCGCCCCGTCCACCAGCGCAAAACCCTCCTGCGCGAGAGTCAGCGCGGAAGTCGTTCCGCCCGCTGTTCCTGATGCTGCAAGAATTTCGTCGAGGAGCTGTTTGTTAATTGCCGTGCCTTCGTTCACGACGGTGTTTTTTAGTTCCAGCGCGACGTTTTCCGCGACTTTCGTCCCGTCCGGGCGCTTTATGTCATATCGCGGTATGACCGTCGCGTCGGTCGACACTGCTTTCGCGAGCACTTCATCTTGTCTTTTTATCGCCATTTCATATGCTCCTTATCATCTGTCTTGTATAGCTGCCACCGGCAGTAAACGTTCCGGCTCGTCGGTATATGGATTTCATTCCATCGAGTAGCAAGTCAATATCCGCGAGCACCTTCTCAATGTTGTTCGCGCCGACGTAGCCGAGCTTGTCCTCCGGCTTCGGTAGCTGTCCGGTTTCCGTGAGCGTGTAGTAAGCGTCGCGCAGTCTCTGTACGTTGTCAAGATAAGTCGTCCATTGCGCCCACCGAACAATATCGCCTTCCTGCCACTCGCGGTCTTCCGCTTTGCTCCCCTTAAGCACCGGCGTCACCTTAACCGGATACCCCGCCGACGTCAGCGCGGCGGCGAGGGTTTTTACCGCGGATTCGACGCGGTTGAGGGTGTTGTAGGTGAGCGTTCCGCGCTCTAACTGTGCCCTTTCGGTGTCTGTCAGCCCCGACCAGTTGCCGAGGGTCTGGTAGGATTTCCGTATCGCGGCGGAGGCGGTTTCGTCGCTTTCCGTGCGGTCATAGATTAAATTGAGGTTCGCTGTATCAAGGCTCATTTGATGGTCACCTCCGCGACTTGTGCGGTTCCGGAGACGGTGTGTTTCATGCTGACGATGCGTCCGGTCACGTCATCCATGTAATCGTATTCCTGCGTCACTTTGTCGCCGACTTTGAGATTGCCGGTGAGTATCTTTTCAGATATTTCGCGGCGGGCGGAGTAGTAGTTATACGCCGCTGTGGCGAGTTCGTCGGCGTTTGTCCGGTTCACGAGGGTGAAGTCTTTGAGCTCGACTACGTTCTCTTTGTCCCCGGCGAGGATGAGCGGATTCCGCTTCGTGATGATGGTTTGGGTTTTGTCGTATTTCTTGCCGGTCAGGACGCAGTTCGCGTCCGCGTTGATGACGGCTTGGTTGACAGTCTGGGAGACTATCTTGCCGTTCGTGATGGACAGGGAGTGGAGCGGCTCGGGGAAGGCTACGGTGATGCCGCTTCCGGTTCCGCTGTCCGCCGCTTTATATGCGGTGTAGTCGGTTGTCCCGGCGACGTAGGAGTACGCGGTGAGCCGCAGTTCGGTGAGCTTGTCGCGGAATGTGGTCGTCTGCCCGGTGAAGGTGTTCGAGGCGTTCAGCGTGCCCGCGACGGTGTCGGACAGCTTGTACAGCTTCACTTTGTCGGAGTAGCTGGTGTCTACAACCGCGCCGAGGGCGAAGGCGATCTGATTGAGAGCTTCGCGGCAGGAGGATATCGCGAGGTATCCGGTGAGTGTCGCGTTTTGCAGACTGCCCGCGATTTCGTATTCAACCTTGAGCGGCGAGAGCATTTCGCCGATGAGGGCTGCCGCGTTCTTCGCAGAGTAGATACCGCCGCCGAACGGGGAGTCGTCGAGAATAGAGACATAGTCTTCCGACTCGATATCGTATGTCCTGTCGGAATTCCGCTCGTAGTGCGTGATGAACGTGGTCTGCACGAGTGTGTCGTCGAAGTAGGTATATAACGGCTGCTTTTCCTGGAAGATGAAGTCGACGTCGCTCTGCTTTTTGAGAGTGAAGCCCACGGTGTTGATCGAGACAGTTTCGGATACCGGCTCGATTTCCTGGAGCAGGGAGAAATTTTCGATTTCGTCTTTCCCGAAGTTGCGGACGGTTCCGTAGAGGATGTCCGTGAGATACAGCCGGTTCCTCGGCATATTCATCTTCGAGAAGGAGATTATCAGCTTGTTGTAGTTTTCGATTTTGTTCGCGCAGAAGAAATTCGGCTTGTCCGGCGTGAAGTTCTTGTCCGACAGAAGGGTGCTTCCGCGATACCATTTAATGTTGACCGCCGTCGCGTACCGGTTGGAGGTCTCATCAAAAACGAGCGTGATGCCTTGCGAGGTGTACTGCCCGGTCGCAGTGAGCGTGAGGACGAGCGGAGTTTCGAAGCTGCCGTCGGTCGCGCTCGACAGGCTGTCCGACACGAGGGCGTATTTCGGATCGTCCGGCGGAACCGTGAGAGAGCCATCGAGCAGGACGGAGTATATCTCGCACGGATTCGCGTACATCGGGGTCTGCTGCCCTTGCAGTAGTGCCGGAGTCGAGTTGCTGGTCTGCCCGGTCGCCGATGGGGCGAAGTTTTCTTTCGCCCCGACAGCGACATCGGCGTAGGATACCCGGAGTTTCATGCTGCGCTCCTTTGCGGCTCCATCGCGATAAAGTCGAAGGAGAGGTTGCCCCAATACCGGTTCGTCTCGGAGTACTGCCGGAGGAGATCGTCGCTGCCGCGCGAGACATACGCCTTGAATGAGAGCGTTTCGTTGCCGAACGGGACGACTATATCGTGACTTGCAACCGGCGCGGAAATCGTTTTGTAGAGAGCGTTGTACTCCGTCTGGGACATACGGTCGGTGTTGATCGTGATGGAGTAGTTGTAGTAGGTTCCAATGAGGTCGCGGTGCATGACACCATCGAGTGTGCGCCCGGCGTTATCGCCGTCGACAACTTCAAAATTTCGCGTCAGCGCGGTAACGATACCGCCGTATTCGGTTCCGTCAACTTTGAACATTACCGCGTCCCTCCGTTCGTGAATGTGATTTTGGTGTTCGCGCCGGAGCGCCTCTTTTCGGAGTCTATGGCGTCTCCGAAGACGCGTCCGACGACTTGCTTGTCGAGGACGAGTTCTATCTTTCCGCCGCGCCCTGAGCCGCGCTGTGCGGCTGTCATCGCGCGATAGACGGCATTCTCGATGCCTTCGATGATCTGCGCGTTATTCGCGACGGCAGTCCGCCCGTTCGCAAAGCGTCCGACGAGCTCGCCGGAGTTGGCGTAGAACATTCCGTCCTCGGGGAATCCGCCGGTCGCGAAGGCGGGGATCATGCGCGGCGTTTTGCCAATAAGGGATTGAGCCGCGCCGCCGCTGCTGAAAGACACGGACGAGAGCACCTGATTCAGCTGTCTGATAAAGGTGCGCGCCGACGCGAGCAGGCTGTTCGCGAAGGCTGAGAAGTCCACGCGGATAGACGTCCAGACGTTCCCGAAGGCGTCCTTGACGTTGGGGAGTCCGAGCGTGACGCCGTTCGCGAATCCAATGTCAACGTTGATGCCGTAGCCTTCAAAGACGGTCGACGGTGAGTGGATGCCGAGGCTGTCGGTGAACTGAACCATAGCTTTGTTCGCCATGCCGATCATACCTTTGGCGACGTAATCGGCGTTGTAGTCAACTCCGGCGACGAAGCCCTTCGCGACGTTTTCACCCGCCGACTTGCCCTTCTGCCCCAGTTCATTCCCGACTTTATCCATCATGCCATAGAGCGGCTTGTAAATGCCGGTCTTCGTAACGTCATTGATGCCGTTCTTGATGGTTTCCGTCGTGTTGTTGACGATTGATTGTGAATTCTGGTTGGCGATCGTAGAGCTGGAATAGAATTGACGGTTCAGATTATCAAGTTCGGTTGAGGTAGTCTTGACGTTCTGCTTGGCGACACTGGTGATTTCGTTCAGCTGCGCGGCGAGTTTCGGGTCGCCGAAGGTTGATATGACTTTGAAGGTGTTTTCGTCAATGCCGAACTGCGCTTTGAAGTCGAACGAGCCGAGGTCAACCGCCTTGTCGATAGTGTCTTTGAGGCTGTTTGTGACGTTCTTGATACTGTGCCCGAGCGCTTCGGATACCGTTTCGAACGCTTTTCGGCATTCATCGGGGAATACCACGGCGCCGATGGTCGCGCCTATAATGATCGATAGCGCGCCTGCGAAAAGCCCTGCCGTTCCTGCTGCCGCGCCGGCTCCGACCATTTTTGCAACTTTCACGCCGGCAAGAGTCGCCGCCGCAGTGTTGAGCAGTGAACCTATACCGAGTTTTATTGCCCCGGCAAGGTCATCCGCGCCGGTGTCGTTTCCGAGTTCAAATATTCCGACTGCCGACATTGTGAGACCGGCAAGCCCGATTGTGAGCGGGAGCCCGAATGCCTGAAAACCTTCCGCTCCGAGGAAAAATCGGGATATGGTAGCACCGCCGAGCAGTGCCACAATGCCAGTCTTCGCGGCTCCGAGAAGTGTCTGAGCGCCGGTGACGTTCGGTGTACTCCCGATTGCCGCCGTTGTTATTGACAGGGCGGCTATGCTGAGCAGGAGCATCGGGACACTGCCTAAAAATCCGTCGCCGCTGCTGAGCGAGAGCAAGCTCAGCGCCTTAAGCCCGAGTAACGCTGCTATTCCTCCACTGACTGCGCCCATAAGCGTATCCTTACCGCTCGTGCTTCTGAGCTGCGAAGCTCCGAAGTCAAGGTCTATTCCGGTAATTTTGAATACTGCGAATTTGAAGAAATCCCATATTTTCTGAGGGATTTTCCACAGTCCGAGCTTATCGGCAATTTCTTTCGCGGCGTCTTTTATTTTGCTGAAATAATCCCAGATGTCTTTCGCCCAGCTTTGTATTCCTTCGCCCTTTGTCAGCCAGTTCTCGATCTGCTCCGCGATCTTATCGGTCGTCTCGCCGAGGTTCTTTGAGAACATATCGTCCTCGAGTTTCGCGAGTCGGTTCAGCTCCGCTTCGAGCTTTGCGAGGTCGGCGGCGCTCGTGCCGCTTCCGGACGCGCCGGTGTTCTGTGAGCCGAGAATGTTCAGCTCGTCGAACGAGAGCTGATAGAGCTTTTTCATGCTCTTAGCGGCGTCATCGGCGGAGTCGGCGACGCCTTCGTTGCCTTTGATTACAGAATCGGCGTAGTCGAATTTCGGCAGTTCAAATCCCGCGAGGGCTGCGAACGCCGAGACGATGCGCTGTCCGACTTTGACGAACGCGATCATGTACGGGAGCGTCTTCTGCACGAGCGGCAGGAAGAGGTCACCGATAGCGCGTCCGAGAAGCGTCAGCTGCGCTTTGAGGATTCTGAACTGGTTCGCGGGCTGCTCGAGCGTTCTCGCCATGTCGCCCATGGCGGAGTTTGACTGTCTCAGCAGTGAGATCGTCCGGAGCATTGCCTTTTCGGACTGGTTCATTGCGTCGACGTTCGCGGTGATGCCGAGTTCGGTCGCGAGGAGTTTGAGGTTCGCGACGGACAGGTCCTTACCGAGCGCGCGGATTGGCTCAATCTCGCCGACCAGAGCCGACCGGACCTTGTTCAGTGACTCGTCAACTTTGAGATTGTAGAGCGATGATATATCGTAAGTAAGCTGCGTCAGCGCTTTCGACATGGTATACGCCGTGCCGCTCGCCGTGCCGAAAGATTTCGAAACGTCCATGAAGGTAGCTTGCATCTTCATGAATTCGGCGGGGTCGACGCCGTAGCTGTCGCCGACGAGGTTAGCATAGTCCTGTGCCTTTTCGGCGTAGCTGCCCATTGAGACGTAGAACAGGTTCAGGGCTTCGATGTACTCGTTGGCGGATTCAAGAGAATCCGTAGCTTTCAGCCAGACTTTTTTGATTGTGGCAATCGAAAATAGCTGTTTTGCAAAGTTCGTCAGCCCAGATGAGCTCTTTTTACTGCCCTTTGATATGGTCTCAAAGAATTTCTGCCATGTCGGTTCGGCTTTCTTTACGCTCTTGGTTGACGCTTCATTATTTTTAATGAAGGTCTGAATCCTCTGCGGGAACGCTGAGAATCCGCGGGCGATTTTGTCCATTTCGGTTGCGAGGGGTGCCATTGCCGCCGTGAGCCGTTCAATTGTCGCGGCAAACTTGTCCATGTCGACGGCTTCAAGATCCTTCGACAGCTGAGTGAATTTACCGAGCTGATTTATAAATGAAGTGAGGTGCGCGGGGGTGAGAGCCGACAGCGGCTGCAACGCGGTCGCAAGGTCTTTGAAGCGTGCGAGGTTGACGCCTTGCAAGTTCTTTGCCGCGTCTCCGATGCTCTGGAGTTGATGCCCGATAGACGCTGAGATTTGCGGCATTTTCGCACCGCTGAGTTGGGTCAGAGCGGATGCCAGTGACGATATCCGCTTTACGTCCGACTCGGTGACGCCGCTCAGCGCGGTATCCAGGGCGGTGATCTGGTTCGAGAGTGATTTCGGCACGGCGGCGCTGACCTTCCCGACCGACTTGAGGTCGAGCAGTGACGAAGCGAGAGCCGTGATTTTGTCAGCGTTGTTCCCGATCCCGCCTATTGCCGTCGAAAGTGAGCCGAATTGTATAATCGCGTTGTTCAGATTCAGCCCCGCGACGCTCTTTTGCAGCTTCCGAAGTCCGGACGCGAGGCTCGAGAGGTCTTTCGACGCCGTGCCCGCGCTGTGCTCTATTGCGACAGACAGACTGTCTATCTGCACTTCGTTATCTGCCATTCAATTCACCTCCTCCGAACTTTTCCTGTAATTTTCTTTCTTTATCCTGATATTCCTGCATGAGGATCATTCTCCGTGCGTATTCCTCGGGGGAAATGGCGGACGCTTTTTCCTCCTGACTCCGCAGGTCATATGGCTTATCCGGGTACTTCCCGTTCTTCGAGAAGCACGCGCCGATGGCGTCCCGGACATATATGCCGGTCATGTACGCGTGAAAGTTTATCCGATCGCGTTCTTCACGCTGGTTTTGCTCGTATATATCGAGAAAAGGCTTCATGCGGCGCGGATTGAGCCGCCAGAATGTGGTAAGGTCAAGCCCGATCCTGTAAGCCGCAGGAAGCCAGTTTTCGTATATCGTTTCGGCGGCGCTCAGATTCAGGTGTTCTTTGCCTGTTTCTTGTCTGCTGCCTTCGCCTTCGCGATCATCGCTTTGAAAAAAGCGCTGTCGTCACACGCCTTCATGAATGCCGCCGAGAGGTCGGAGAGGTCGCCGCCCCCTACGATGTGGGATTCGATTTCACGTCCAGCCGCTTCGGCGTCTATGCCCGCGCAGTACGCGAGATAGGCTCTGAGCGCCGCGAGGGGCTTTGTGCCGAAGGAGTAGATATCTCCGCCGAGATCGTTGAGTTCTATGGTGGCGTTGAAGTCGATGGGTTTAGCCGTTATTTCCTTGCCGTTGATTATCATGGTTTATCTCCTTGAGTTTATCAACCGCCGATAGTGGGCTTTGCCGCGAGACCGGTGACTTTGTTTACGGTGATGGTGCCGGATACCTGGAACGCCGAGTTCGAGGTGACCTCGGGGAATCTGAGCATCGAAGGCGAGCCGGAGTAGTAGAAGCTCTTTTCGTAGTTCGGGATGACCTGGGTGAACCAGAGTGTCTTGCCTGCCGCCGCCGCGGTCGCCATGGCTTCTCGCATGGTCTCCCACGCGTCGATGAAATCAGAAGCCCAGTTGCCGGTGACGTCTACGCTGCCGGTGTCGGACAGTCCCTGCTCATAGCGCTTGAATGAGGTCTCGGAGACCGGCGTGATTTCTATGGTATCGGGAGTCGAGCCGATTTCGCCCCAGCTGACGACGTTCGGAATTTCTATCCAGCCGGTGGTGGGCTGAGTGCCCGCGGTGGCTTCGGGGGCGTAATAGAATTTGATGCCGTTGGTGGTCATTTATCATACCTCCATTTTGGTTGATTGAAGTTTTGAATATCTCGCGACCATCCTGTAGATGGACGCATCGTTCTCGTTCGGGAAGGGATTGCAGAAGGTACGCTGGAAGTTGTAGCTTTGCATGGTCGAGTCGACCGCCGCCATAACTGCCTTGCATTCGCTCTTTTTCCCGCTTTTCTTGTTCGAAAACACGTCGACGGTGTAGGAAAGCCGCGCGTTGGTCTCTCCGCCGGTCACACGGAAGGAGAGCGCCTCGGAGGCGTTATCGGTTTCGCGGATGTACACATGAGGGAAGGATGACGGCTTCGGGACGAATTCGGAGACAACCGTCGCTTTCGGGAACTTCTTCGTGACCGCCGTTCGCACAGCGTCAACAAATACGTTTTCAAAATCGATCATCTCTTCTTCGCCTCCTGTAATACCTCTTCAAAAGCTCTGTACAGCGGCATTTGCGCCGCTGTTCCGTGGGTGATGACGAGGTTGCCGTCTTCGGCGTAGTAGCCCCACGCCTTCTGGTTTCCTTGTCCCTTGCCATATCCTCCGATAACGAATCCGAGGTCTGCGCCGTCAGGGTGAGGGGACGTTCCGGCGGGGGGATTATAATAGACTCCTGCCCCGAACTCGATGAACGTCACCTCGTCCCCTTCGGCGACGACTTTATAGCCGGTGCCGGTCTTTTCTACCCGGCATTTAACGTCGGCTTCGCCCCTGACGCCTCTGGCAAGGCTGTCGTACCATGCCGCGTCGAAGTTGCTCTGCGCTTTTTCGCATATCCGTTCGGCAAGGTCGCGCGCGGCGTCATCAAGCCGGTTCCGGTTGGCTGACATGAGGGATGCTACCTCATCGAGAGCCGACTGTATGCTGCCGGACGAGAGCCGGACAGTTATGCGTTTGCGCATTGTGTTTTCCTCCGCGGCTACGCGCCTACGTCGACTTGCTTCAGCGCGACGAGGGTTCCGTTGATCGACTTCGATACACGCCTGACTCGGTAATTGTACGGGGCGGTCGGCTCTGTGTCCAGCCAGACCACTGCGTTCTCGTCGAGGTCGGTCGTTTCGGTGCATAGCACCTTGTCGTAGTCGATCATCGTCCCGAACCCGGCGGCGTAAGAATCGCCTTTGGCAGCGGAGATGTTGCCCCACGCCTTTACGGGCTCGGTGTAGATGACTTCCTGCTCGCCTGTGTAATTGCCGTTTTCGTCGGTGACGTCCTGAGTGCCCGCGAAGAGGGCGTACCAGTACGGAATCCGGTTCTTCGCGAGGGTTCTCATGATATCACCCCGACATACGGCATTACGTTTTTATGGATGTATTCGAGGCAGGACGAATACCCGAACTGCCTCGATATTCCGTTTTCGTTGTGCGCGGTCTCACCTTCGCCGCCGATCTGCGAGAAGCTGATCATGACGGCGTTCAACTGGACGCTTTCGTATTCCTGCGGCACGTCGGTCACGTCGTCCGGTATGTTCCCGGTCGCCCCGTATCTCCACGAGAGAATTTCGTCTCTTGTGAAGTCGAGGAACGCCGAGAGCGTGTCGTCGTCCGTGTCGGGAAGCCGCATCATCCGTTTCAGCCGGATCAGCTTCTCGTCTACGGTCATGGTTTAGCCGTTCGTGAGGAGGCGTGCGATCGGGATTTCCTTCGGAGCGAACTTAAGAGCCCAGTTTGCGGACGCCTCGAGCTGCGCGTCGGTGGGGGAGTTGGTCCAGCCGGTGGAAGGCAGCTTGAACGAGAAGCCGTTCGGGTGGATGCACTCGCGGATTCTGGTGATGAGAGTGTCCTGACCGTTGTTCTTCGTCGGCTCGCGGAAAGTCTCGACCGGCACGTCCTGTCTTGCCCAGCAGTGGCGGAGAACGCCGGTGCCGAGGAGGTAGGTCGTGTACTTCTTGAGGTCCTTGTTCGCCTCAGAGCCGCCGACCGCGGTGACCGGAACGCCGTCGTCGATGATGACGGTATAGCCGTTCACGGACGCGAGGCCGAGGTTTCTCTGGATGCCGTTCGCGTCGGTCTGCTTCCAGTACTCGAGAACCTGGAGGTTTTCGAGGGTGCGGGCGACCGAGGAGTGCATGATAGCGAGCTTGTACGCGTCCTTGTTGTCGCCGAGGGTATCGGTTGCAAGGTCGTTGAGGTCGGTCTCGTTGATCTTTCTCGCGGTCGCGGTCGCGGAGCCGACGTCGACGGTGTGAGCGGTCCACGCGGCGTTGCCGGTGATGCCGAAGATTGCGCCGAGGATGGCGATAATCTTCTTCTGGCGGTACTTCGCCCAGAATTTCGCGGTGGACGAGATGATGTGGCCCATCGGGTCTGCGCCGGAAAGCTCGCCGACGAAGTCACGCGCGGTCCATGCGACGTCGCGGCCATACGCGACGTAATTCTGCTGATCCGCCTGGGTCTCGGTCGAGGTGATGTCGGTCTGACCGTCGTGGTTCACGGGAGTGCCGGCGAGGGTCTTGTAGAACGGAATGGTGCCGTAGTTGCCGGAGGATATGAGTCTCGAGGCGAGCACCGGATCTTCAACCATTACGCCGGAATCGAGGAGCGCGGTCTTTTCGGAGTCGGGCTCCGCAAGCCAGCGGGCAATGAAGAGATCGTCGTCAAAGGGGTAGTTGAGGTAGGTCTTGGACATTGTTTAATCATCCTTTCGAAAAATGAGGTTGTGCGGTCACGCCTTGAAGAGTGCCGCGAATTCGGTCGGATTATCGTTCTTGAACTGGACCTGTTCGGCGAAAGTGAGCTTGCCGAAAGCTTCTTTGGTCATGGCGGTCGTTGCGGGAGCCTGCGAGGGGGCTTTGACGCCGGCCGCGAGTTCGCCCTTGACCTTGTTCGCCGTCGCTTCTCCATAAGCCTTGAACGCCGCTGCAATCGCCGTAGCGACCGAGGTCGTCTGTTCTGCGTCGGTGGTGACAATGCCGTCGAGGAAGGTCTCGTAAGCTTCCTTGGTCATGCCGTTCCCCGCGAGGATGCTTGCGGCTTCCTGCCGGTTCGCTTTGACGGTGAGCTGCTCGATCTGCTGCCTCTGCGCTTCGAGGCGTTCGGTCAGAGTGCCTTCATTGGTCTTCATGTCCTTCTTCGCTTTGGCGAGGTCGGACGCGGTTTTGTCGAAGGTCTCCTTGTTCACGAAGTTTTTGGTTGAGAGCGCGGTCGCGATCTCTTCCGCGGTCATCCCTTCGCGGTAGTCTTCGCCGAGTAAATCTCTGAGTTCCATGTGATAATCCCTTTCTGCGTTTGGTGAGGCGGTTCTCTCCGCCATAGATTCGCGTTTTTCGGACTTCTCTGTCCATTGTTTAATAAATTAAAACCAGCGTCGCCCCGGGAGTGGGCTTAATAAATTAAAAAGAGCACCAGAACCGACAGGCTGTGTAAAAGCCTGTAGATATCTGGCGCTCTTGGCGCTCTGTGTTGTAGTGCGGGGTGTTCCCGCTTATGACGCGACCGTGCGTATGACGGCGTGTGAGCCTTCTGTGTGGGCTCTGACCGTCGTTCCGCAGCCGCGACACTTTATCTCCGCCACACCGCTTATTGCTCCGAGGAGCCTTCCGCAGTGCGGGCAGCGCACTTTAATCAGTTCCGGAGCTTCCGCCGCCGGAACTTTCTTTGTTTCCGTCATTGCTTCCGCCTCCGGGCTTGTCCTGCCCTGACTTGTCCCGCGCGGTGCTCTCGAGGAGTTGGAGCCGCGCGGCGAGGTATGGGATCGAGTCGATATACGCCTGGTTCGGATCGTCGAACAGGTGAGGTATGCCGAACGCGATTTCGGGGTGTACTCCGGCGTCGAGAAGGTTCATGAGAGCCTGCGTTTTGACGAGCATATTCTCAGTGTTGCCCTTCGTGAACCGGATGTCGATGTCGGCGAGCCCGAGGTCGAGCTTGCCGTATGTTTTGAGAAGCGACAGCGCGATGCGGAGGAACTGTTTTTCGCTTCGTTCCCACTGCATAACGGTGTCTCTGGCGCAGCTTTCCGCCATTGCCCATCCGTCGCGGAGCAGTACGGCGTTGCCGGTGTCTCCGGTCGTGCGGTTCGCGCCGTTTCTGTCCGGCATACCGCAGATTGTGAGGGCTTGCTGATAGAGGTGGTCGATTTCGACCTGAGTTTGTGACTGGTCGAGTTCGGACGAGATGATGTCGACGTCCGAGGGGTTCGAGTTGTCCGACTTGATGACGATAGCGCCTTCCTGCCGGAACTCTTTATACTTCTCGGGATCAATCTGGCAGTTGACGAATTTAATGAAACTCTGGACGAACTGTTCCGTGCCGTCGAGCCGGTTCGAGGACAGTTTGTTGATGCCGTCGAGGACTTCGAGAACGACTTCGAATGAGCCGAGCCGCGCGTTGTTGAGCGGGTATTCGATGATCGGCACCGCCCCGATGCCGTGGAGTCTCGAGGACGTGACGGTGTTGTTCACGATCTCGAACTGCATCGTATCGGTCCAGACGGTGTAGATTGTCTGCTGATTGTCCCTGAGCGTCTCCTGGAACGCCATGACCGGCTTCGCGCCGAGCTCTTTTGAGTAGACGACGCCGGTCCGTCTCGGGTCGAGACTGCCGATTTCGATTTTTTCGTCGTTTTCGAGGCTGCCGATGACATATCGGAACGCGGTTCCGCAGATGTGGTTCCACTCGGCTATGTCGTGGTCGATAGCTTCCTTGTCGAGGACGTGCATGATTTCGTTGAGCCGCCCGACCTTTTCGGACACCGGATCGCGCGTCTGCGCGGCGGTGATCTCGTCGGGGGTCATGGTCATGCGGGCCTCTCCGCTCCGGATTTTCCGGCGCGTGTACGCGATGGGCGCTCCGAGGAGGTACGCGACCTTGAAGGAGACGATTTCCCACGCGTGATTTTCGACGATTTTGTTGTTGATCTCCGGTCGTACTTCCTTGACGCGGTTGAGGATGGGCTGTCTGCCCTTGTAGTAGCCGTAGAGATAATTTATGTCGCTCTGGTTCCGGTGAAAGGTCGGAAGGACCTCGTTCAGCACCTGTACGACGTTCTCCACGTCGACCGTTTCTGCGTCGGTGTAGATGACGTGTCGTCCGGTCAGTACCGGAGAGACGTCGGGGAGGTCTGCCGCGCCGAATATGGGCGTTCCGTCATCTGCGTACCCTTCGACTTTTGGTTCCGCCATTCTTTCACCACCAGTTCTTTGAAAATTCGCCCCGACGTGAGAAAGGTTAAAAACAGCGTCGGGGCGGAGGAGAAAACCATATCCGCAAACGGGCGGAGCATGGCAGACAGGCGGAAGGGGAAAGGGGGCGCCCGTCATGTAATATTATACACCTTAAACGAATTTTTGTCAAGTGTTCCGGATAAACTTGTTGCATTATTACGAAATTCCGTCATGGAAGGCGAAATTCCGTCATACGTGTCAGAATACCCGTTTCTGCACAGAGACGATGCCCCAGTTTCCGGTGGCGAGGTCCATGAGCTGTGCGAGCGAATCGGGCGCGTCGTCGTGGACGTTCTTGCCGAGTGAGACGAAGGAGCAGAGCCATTCGATGAACGAACGGTACTCCGGCGTCGAGTGGTCGAAGTCGAGGAAGTGAATCTTCAGGATGTCCGGCGCGTACTGGATGATGCGCGAGAGCTTCGGCGCGTTTCCGGGAGCACGCCGCGTCGAGATGTTGAGAACGCACCCTTTCTCGCGGAGCATTTTGTCCACAGCCTGCGCGTATTCCGTACCGCCGTTGTTCGCCTCAAACTGCACCTGGTGTGGTCGGTGAATGAGCAGCTTTCCGACGACCGCGGGCTGCGTGAAGGTTTTGTTCGCATTCGAGAATACCACGTCGACGCAGTACATCGAGCCGTCGCCGTAGATGTAGACTATCGGCATCGCGAGGTAGTCGTCGCCGCCCCACGCGACGTCGCAGGCTGCGATTATCCTGTCCGGCTGACCGCCCGGGAGTATCCCGTTGTAACGGAGCAGGGAATCCGGCGGGAAGACAAGCCCCTGACGTATATACGGCGCCCCCTGATACTTCGCGCACCATGTGCAGTCGTCGATCGACGCTTTCATGTCGCGATAGTATTCGGTCGAGAACCCGACGCCGTAATCGTACTGGAAGTTCGATTCTCCGTTCGCGTCGAGCGCGGGAATGACGGTGAAGCGGTAATCCGGATTGTCGCGGTACTGCTCGCGCACACGCCCGAGCGGGTCCATGACGTTCCAGCGCGTACCGACCATCAGCTGTAGTGCGCCATCCTTCATACGGTCTTTCATCTGGTTCAGGTAGATGTTGTACTTCGCGTCGAGACGGGATGGAGACAGCGATTCCTCGAGGTCTTTCACGAGGTCGTCGACATAGAGGATGCCGTCGCGCGAGATGTCGATAGCGCCCGTCCATGTACCTTCCGCCGACCGGCAGGTCATTGTCGGGAAGCGCTTCGGGTGGTTGAGGTTGATCTGGAGGTACTTCGCCGACCGGCTTTCGATCTGCGCGTGCGGGAACACGTCGTGCCAGAGGTATTCGCCGTCCGGATCGAGCACCGCGTTCAGCTCACCGTAGAACCCGTTCACGAGTGTGTCGGAGTGCCCGCCCATTGCGGACGATTCGTCCGGATGACGTCCCATGTGCCAGGTCAGGAATAAGATGCAGAGAGTACTTTTGCCCGTCCTCGCTGGTAAGGACACCCCGAGAAACCTAATTTTGTGTTCTTCGAGGTCTTGAAGATCATTGCATATCCTGAGCAATATCTTCCGCCTCGGCAGCCAGAACTTTCTCGACGGCTCTCTGTTCCATTCGACGTACTGCATATAGTGGTCGAATGAGTGCGGCGCGAGCAGAAGGCAGACTTTTCGTTTCAGCTCGTACCATTCCGGCGCGGCTGACGTCTTCGCGGCGGCTGACCTCGCGAGCATACGGTTCACGACGTCGAAGAATTCTTTCCCTTTCGCCACCATGTAGGCAAGCTCCTCCTCGTATGATTCTGCCGAATTGTCCTGCGCGAGCCCCCTCAGCGCGTCGAAGTAGTCTTTCGCGACCGACAGACTGTCCGTTCCGTACGCCGCGACAGCCTCGCACAGCACGACGCACTCCGGCAGCCGGTCGTTCCAGTTCTCGAACCCGGGGAGAATCTTTTTGTTCCTATTCTTTACCTTTTTTGATTTCTTCTTTCCAGTATCTTCACATGAAAAAGCGCCCATGGCGCCACTCTCCTTTGGAAAAATGGCGCTCTGGGCGCTCTAAGTATAGGGGTACGGTACTCCGCCACGGCACGATGCTGGTGCGGGATTGCTAATTGTTCCGTGACCGCTTCACGCGGTCAGGTGAACGTTTGCAGTATCTGTTCGCTGTCTTTCCTTTTCGGGAACAGTCCTGTTATGGTCGGAGCCCTAACACTGAATCAGCGTTAAGTCAGCGTTGAATCAGCGTTAAACTCGCGGCAACTTGCGTACTTGCACCGCCGTTTACACCTTGTTTGCGCATTGTTTATAACTAAGTTAAAACTAACTTGAAACTAAGTTCAAACTAAGCGGTCTGTTACACGTGTTATTGTGTTACGGTGTTACGGCTTGTTGGAGCTTGATTAAATCTTATTGTGGTGTTGTTGGAATTATTTCAGTATCGGCTCGTGCGCTCCGGGAACGTAGTCCTTCATGCTGCCGTACTTGTAGTACCCCTGGTACGTCTTCTTGTTCTCGTATATCGACTGAATCGAGCTGATAGAGAACTTCGAACCGCTGCGGTTCACCTTCCCGTCGCCGTTCAGCTTCGCGCAGATTCCCTGATATGTCGCGCCGAGATCGTCCTTCATGTGGAATACTTCACGCACAATCTCTGCCTCCGGCTCGTAGATTTCGAGCGCGTGATTCCTGACTTTGTACCCGTACGGAGCGCGCCCGCCGCTGTAGCCGCCGCTCGACGCCTTGACAGCACGTCCGGCTCCGGTCCGCTTGCTGATGTTGTCTCGTTCCATTGCCGCGCAGGTGAGCGTGAACGCCTTCAGCATCCCGGCGAACACGCCGAACTGCCCGAAGTCCTCGCAAATGCTGATAAGCTCAATCCCTTTGCGGAGAAGCGCCCCTTGATAGTAAAAGTAGATGTTGATGTCGCGTGCCACACGGTCTGACTTCGCCACGACGACCGCCTGTACCGGCGGATTGCTCACTTCACCGTATACGATCTCGTCGAATCCCGGACGGTACTTCGCGCCGCTCTCCCCCTCGTCTGAGTACCATTTCACGATGTTCATGTCATTCCTGCGGCAGTAGTCAATGATCTGCTCGCGCTGTGCCTCCAGCCCGAACTTATCCTCTCCGACCTGCCCGTCGGTGCTGACGCGGATGTACGCCACCACGTTTGTGATTTTCTCCTTGCTTACCTGATTCTCCATTGCGGTTGATTCTCCATTCTCTGACCATGCCACTGCGCCGGTCGCCTTTCTCGTCGGGGCTATGCTCCCCTTCACTGATTCTATTTCGGGGTGCTCCGCCCTTCGCTGATTCTATTATACCACATTTACGGTTAATTGTCAAGAGGGTTTGCGTATTTTTTCAGATTTTTTTGATTTTTCTTTGGTCGGGAGGGTCAACCGCGCCGCCTCCCCGACATATGCACCCCCCGGGGTATCCGCCGCCGCCCGGTCTGCGAGCCCGTCAGGACCGCGCGAAACCGCGAAAATCCGCCCCTGAAATACTGCACAAAAATATCATTTGAATTTATGCAATGTGCTGATTTACTGAAAATCATGATTTTGCTATTGACATTTACGGTTAATCGTGCTATAATAGTAACCGTAAAGAGTAAACAGCAGCCCCGAGAGGGCAGAAAGGATCATACCATGAAAACATACAATCTGAAAGCATACAGACTCGCCCACAGCGACGGCAGGGGCAATCACTCCACGCTTGTAGTAATTGCAGAGTCCGCGGAGCAGGCAGCCGCCTACTACACAGTAGAGCAGGGGGTCAACGTCATCACCTGTACCGAGACGAGCTGGCCGGAGCCCGAGCAGCCCCGCGGGCACGTACCGTTGGACTGGGTCGCGCCGGCAGCAGAGCCGGAGACCGAGACCGAGACCGCCGAGAGGGCAGAAAAGGAGAACACCATGAAATATATCGACACCACCAAAACACCGGCAGCAGAAATCGTGACCACCCAGAGAGCAGCAGAGATCGCCGACGCCCTGGACGGCATCCGCCGCGAACGTGCGGCATACGGCTACCGCGCAAAGCAGCGCGTCACCGCCCGCTGCATCCGCGAGGCGGAGAGCGTCGGACGTCCAACCGTCCGCGTCGGCTACTGCGACCTGCAAGACGCGCTGTCCGGGATCACGCCCGACTGCTACACAGCCGGCGTCTACGGCTGGAATTGCGACATCTATACTATCGCTGGATTAACCATCTGCACCGGCTACCGCCCCGCGGCGGGCGTCCGGGCTGTGGGCGTCCGTGAGCTTGCAGAGGCTTGCAGAGGCGCAGACACCGCGACCCGTGACCGGCTGTTTGCAGCCTGGATCGTCACCAACCGCGAGAGAGCACGAGAGGGGGCGAGGGCATGATCGCATACCTGCCAACCTACGACGCCGGGCGCCGCGGCGCCGCTGAGATCGACTCGGCGGCATCGCGCCGACTGCCGCACGGCACCATCTTGCAGCATGGCACACTGTACCACTGCGACGGCGTGCTATATCGCACACACGATGCCGCTATGGCGTCCTGGGATCGCTGGGCGCGCGTAACGGACGCCCTGCGGATCACCGCAGACGCTTTTTACAGCATGGTGAGCAGATAACGCCCGCCACCGCATACAACCGCCGCCCCCGCCCGGCTAAGGCGGGGAGAAAGAGAGATTATCATGGCAAACATCAGCATTAACAACAACCGTAGCTACTGCACCCCGGCGGAGGCTATCGCCGCGTTGGGGATGGACGAGGTCGCGTCCTGGATGGATCCGGAGACCCGGGACGCGCTGTCTAACGAGTGGCAGGGCGCAGACGACGACTACACCGGTTTTTTGACGGAGTATCTCCGCCGGGCGCCGTATGACCTTATTATCGGCTAACCCCTTGACAACCGCCCGCCGGCGTGCTATACTGTAAGTGGGAGGTGATAGCGTGCTTGTAGTGCTGTACATCCTGATCGTGCCCGTGCTGATCCTGCTGGAACTCGCCCACCGTTCATAACCCCCGACCGCCCCGCGTGGGCGGTCTTTTTATGCCCCTGTGGCCCGTCTGGACTGCCGAGGCTTTTTGTGTCCGCGCTGTGACGTCCCACAAGCCCGCAGAACGTCTTGAAAGCCTCGAGAGGGTATCTATATCACCAGCAGTGTAAACGCCCCGCGCAGAGCCTCACAGAGCCTCACAGCCCTATGCCCGCCGTCACCGCCTCGAGAGGGTGCGCAGCCGCCCGCGTGCCCGGCACGATCCGCCGCCGATCCGCACGCCCTCGAGGCTGCATATCTCTGTGAGCGCCTACAAGCCCCGTGAGCGCGTTTAATCCCTCGATAGGGTTCTTATACCGCCGCGCCTATTTCCGCGCGTCCTGGGGCGTCTGCGCGCGCCTTGGGACGTCCTACGCAGTCACGCCGCCGTGATTATCCGCGCCGCCGCCCCACCGCCTGGGACGTCCCGCCGCCGCGAGAGGGGCTGCCTGCCGCCTGGGTGCCGCTCAAAACCCGCTCAATTTCCCGCCGATTTCCGAAAAATTTCCGATCCGGTTTTGAAAATCTTTTCTGCGAGTTTCAAAAACCGGATTTTTATTTTCTCGGTTCGCAATAGTCGCTGATAATTTTTCGCGATAGTCGCTCGATAGTCGCTGACCGTCCGATAGTCGCTGGCAATAGTCGCTCGAATGTCAGGGAACGTCAATCACGTTCGTCATATTGCACAATACTTTTAGTAATTTATCACTGGCAAGTCCATTTCGGCTGTCGAAAATCAAACCTTTTGCCTTACTTCACAGTCTTGTCTTCATAGTCGCTTTCCCTCATCCCTTGCAAATATCTTTCCTGTAGCTGCTTCGGCGTGAGGTTCGCTTCACCCATCGGATTTCGCGTAGTTTCGGGCAATTCTGCGTTATCCCGCATTCCGTAATAGCACTTCGCACGGAAGCAGTATGCCAAAAAATTCATCTTCCCGGCGACCACAAGTTTCGCGTCAAAAGACTGTTGAAATTCTTTGGCTTTTTCGAGAATTTGCGAGGAGATGGGGGTGAACCCCCGCTCTTCCCCATGTATAATCGCATTGACTTTTTTCAGCCCATACCCCAAACTCAGGCACACTTCCTCCCATACGGGCGTGCGTCCCTCGTTCGCGCAGCGGTCGTAGTAGTCGCTGATTCTCTCCGCCATTTCGTCGTCGTCCTTCACGGTTGGCTTCCGGAACTCGGTCAGCAGTTCGCGGAGAATCTGGCTCACGAATGCGCGGTCGTCGTCGTTCTCCGGCGTCCAGACCTTGGTCGGGAGGTACTTGCCTTTGTCGCTCTTCCTGCGCAGTGCCGCGTCGGGCATGTCCTTTTCGGGGAGTGTCAGCGCGTTGATGATAGTCGCTTTGTCTTTCTCGTCGACACGCTCCGCCACGCTTTCTGCATACTCAACCGCCCGCTTCCTCGCGTAGTTGTTCGGCGCATGCCGCTCGATTTTCTCCTTCTTCGGCTTCGGCGGCGACTTCGGTCTGCCTCGTTTCTTCGGCGCAGGGCTGTCCGCTCCGGTCGCAGCCGCCTTGCCTTTCGCCGTGTTCTTCGCTCCGGCCTTCTTCTCTTCGTCCATGTGATCTCCTTTCGCCCGTTACCCCACATTACCCCTCACCCCGAAAATGGGGTAACTGGAAAATGTCAGGTAGAATGGGCATATATTATATATGTTACCCCTGTTACCCCTGTTACCCCTATATTCTCGTATACGCGCGTACATTTTTGTGTCTATCTCAAAAAATTTTTTCTCGCGCGTATATAGCATATAAAATCGCAAAATTGGGGTAACGGGGTAACAACACCCGATTTTGCCAGGTTTTACGGGCACTTTTCTGTTACCCCGGTGGGGTAATGGGGTGGTAACCGGGGTAACTGCAAAATAAAGATACACAATATATGCTCGAAAAGTCGCTGACAATTTGTGATTTCGTCTAAAATGTCAATTTCCCTTCCCCGTTGGGGCCTTCGTAAAGGCAGACGCACTTCGCGAGCGCGCCGTGCACACGAACGGGGACGGTGTTCTTTTCGCCGATGCGGATGTGCCCATGATCGCGTGCCCACGACAGGAATGCCTTATAATTAAACCCGGCGTCGCTCATGATCCGGGACAGCACCGTGCCGATTATGGCAATAAACGGCTTGCCGTCCGAAATGTCCTTGTACTCGCCCCAGACTTCCCGCATAGGCATTCCGTCTTCGGCGACAAATTTCGACCGGTTCTCGGCGATAGTCCCGTAAAGCCACTCGAGCGCCCGCTGATTGGTGTCAACGTCCTGTTTGGTCGGGAGGTATTTCGCGACGTCGGTCGCCGACAGCTGCGTGCCGGTGTGCCAGATCAGCAGCTCCGCGAGAGCATCCGCAGTGAGGATCAGCGACGCTGAGAGCGCGAGCTTTTCGGTAGTCGCTGACGCCTCGAATGCCGCGCGGTACTCTTCCTGCACCTTCTTCGCGGCTTCAAGCACCTGCGGTGTGAGTCCTTCGACAAATTCTTTCCCCGCAAAGCCCCAGTTGTGGGACAGCGTGTCGGAAAGTCCGCGATAGTCGTCCAGAAGTCGCTCGTCCCCGCATGAGATTTCGATGACGCGGTTCATCGCGCCCGCGCCGGAAGAGTCGCTCGAGATGGGCATTTCTCCGGTGGTGATGATGGTGTTCTGCCAGGACTTGATCTGCTGGAAAGACCCGTCCTTCGACCCGCGGGAGCGCCCTTGACCTTCGGCGAGCATATAGATTATATCGTCAAAGTCGCGGCGGTTTTTGACGACTTGCAGCTCGTCCACGCAGAGGGGGGCGGAGTTGAAGAATCCCGCGGCGGTCTCCAGCCCGACGAAAGTCGAGTTGAAGTTGCGCACATACCCCTCTGACGAGTTGGGGGACGCCCAGACGGACGCGGCAAGCTTCAAGAGCATGGTCTTGCCGTTTCCGGCTCTGCCCCAGACGTGCACGAAGAACGGCAGCGCGTTGAGCGGTCCGACGAGAACGGACGCGAGAGAGGCGGCGAGTACAATCCGCGCGATGGTGCTCTCGTTCCGCGCCTTCGACGCAGCCCTGAACCAGGCGTCGCGGTCTCCGTTCGGGTGGAATGAGTCGAACACAGCCCTGAACCCGGGCGCGCCGTCGAACTCCACAGAGTCGGCGTACGGCACGAATTTCCCGGAAGCCGTCCATCCGACCCGCGCGACGGAGTGGCGTTCGGGGAGTCGGTCGTAATTCCACGCCTCGAGGTCGGTAAAGTACTTGACGAGAGCTTTCGCGTTCTCGGAGTCGACAGCGATCCCGAGCCGGGCAAGGTCGATGATCTTCGCCGCCGACGCGAGGATGATCTTCTCGACGACGACGGTCCGCCATTCCGCTGACCGCTTGAACGACACCTCGAGCCGGACCTCTCCGGAGTCGAGATTGACGAGCCGCCCGGAAATCAGGATCGGGTGCGGGCAGATAGTCGTGACCTCGCCGAGGGACGGAACGGAAACGCCTGTATCCGCACAAATGTACTTGCCGCAGTTCAGTTCGATGGGCTGTCCGGTGAACTCGGTCGTGTTGGTATAGTCGCTCTCGTTGACCTTGCCGTCGCCGAATTCTTTCACATAGTCGCGCATTTCCGCCTTGAACCCGGGGTAGCCGATTTTGCGGGCAAATTCGTCTATTTTGACGAGTGCGCGACGATATGTAAAAGGATTCTTGTAATAGTTGCTGTAGAGCCAGTTGTGCGGGACGGCGCTCTCGAAATCCTCGAGCGTCCACGCCGGGAGTTCTTTGATTTTGGGCTCGATGATTTCAGCCACGGTTTGTTACGTCCTTTCGTGAAATGGTGGAGGGAAAGTCTGTGCGAAACGAACAGGCGTTCTTAGTTGTCGCTCCCGTTGCAGCCCCTGCCGCATGGTCGAGATTATCTCGTCGACCGGGTAGCTGCTCGCGTCCCCGCGCTGGATGATCTCGTCGATAGTCGCGGCGAGCGTGCGAACGCAGTTGTCGCGGAACGGGGTCGACGGAAGGTCCTGCACCTGGTGATAGAACGTTGCGAGTCGCCGGAAGTCGTCTTTCTCTCGTTCGACCCGCTTTTTCCGTGCCTCCGCCGCGAGTTGCCGCCGCCTGACCGCTTCCGGATCAACGCCCGGCGCTACCCCGAAGTCTTCGGCGAGCTTCCGCACGGCGTCCGGGAAGGAGAGGTTAAAAATCTTCTCGACGAGCGTAATGACGTCGCCGCCGCAGTTGCACACGAAGCAGTGGAAAGAGTCGTCCCGGAACGCGAGATTGTTGTCCTTGCCGCCGTGAATAGGGCATGGGCAGCGGTTCCCACGGCGCTTATGCAAGTCGCCGTACCGTCCGAGCGCGTCAGGGACGGAGACGGCCGCCTTGACCGCCTCCACGTCGTAGCGGGGATAGTCGCTCATGGGCTCGTCCTCCCGTTGCGGCAGAATTCCAAGCACTCCCGAATGAACTTCCGCCTCTCTTCGAGCCCTTTCGGCGATTCCTGCCACAGCTCGATGTAGTCGAGAAGGGTTCCGTTCCCGATGTTCTCCAACACCGCCTCGGGAAGTGCCACGCGTTCCGGATAATGCGCCGCGAACCACAGAATGAGTCGGTCGCTGTTCTTCCAGTAGGTTCGCATTTTCAACAGTCTGCGGTTCATTTCGTACCCCCCAGAATCTCGACGATCCGCCGCCCGGTGCACCGCTTGTCACAGAACAGGAAGTCGACGCCGTAAGCGATATGGACTTTGTAAATGCGCTCCATAAGCTCTTTCCCGCTTATCGCGTATGGAATTTTTCCTTGCATCGGGTTATGCCAGTCTTTGACATCGCGGATCGACTTGCACCACCCGCCGTGCTCGCACAGCACGACGAGATGGATTCCGAGTTCCTTCGCGAGTCGCACTTCGCGCATGAACCGCCCGGAGTCGTTGGTGAGGTTGTTGGCAATTTCCGACAAATTGTGTTTGCGGTCGCAAATTAATTTTGGATTGTCAAGGTTCATATAGTCGCCGACGATGAGCTTTGAGGAGTAGTGTTTTATTCCTTGCTCGTCGAAGTATCGGATGACCCCCTCAATGATGTGGGCTTTTTCTCTGGTGTCAGTGATGATTGTCATATTTCACCCACCTCAGAACGGCAGCACGTCGCCCTCGGGCAGGACCTCAAAATTGGGAACGTCCTGAGACGCGCTGGGAGCGTCCGTAGCGGTCGTTCTCACCTGAGGAGTATAGTTGCCCGCCTGATAGTTTCCCACGCCCTGAGCGCCGCCCTTCGCGCCGCAGAAGTGGCACTTGTCGACGTCACAGATTATCGTGGAGCGCTTCTGCCCCTGATCGTCCGTCCACGAGTTGGTGATGAGCCGCCCCTCGACGATGACCTGGTCGCCTTTGTGGAAATATTTCGGCAGGAATTCGGCGGTGGTTCTCCACGCGCGGCATTTCAGGAAGCAGGTCGATTCGACCTCCTTGTATTTTTCGCTCCACGCGACGTCAAAGTTGCAGTAGCTCACGCCGCTTGGAGTCTGCTTCATGACCGGATCGGCAGTGAATCTGCCCTGAAAAGTGACCTTGTTCAGCATTATTTTTTCTCCTTTCCGGCGGCGATTGCGGCGTCGAGGGTCGCCGTCATCTCATTCGCTTCGGGCGCGGAGTCGAACCACTCGCTGACCTTCGCTGCGCCCTCCTTGATCGAATTGTAGATTCCGATATAATCGACAAGATCGTCGGTATTCATCGTCTCAGCCTTACGTCCGAGGCGCCTCTCAATCATCTCCTGATTGACTCCGAGCTTCGCGAAGGCGACGACCATGCGGCGGACGCGGTCAGTCAGGGGCTCGTCCGACTTTCCAGCGAGAGTCCGCTTGCACTCGGCGATGGCGTCCTCGACAAAATCCGCGGGGAGTATCGCAAGAATTCTCGCACGGAGGCGTCTTGCGCCCATGTTCGCGTTGATCTCGTAGATGTCGCGCTGAGAAGTGAGTGTCACCGAGCCGGATTTCGTCTCGCGGATGTGCGGATTGGTGAAGTTCTGAACGCTCATCGCGTTAGTTTCCAAGTCCCATGCGTAAGCCTGCATTTCCGACTTACCTTTGTCCTGCGAAAGCTCCTTGATTCCGTAGTCGATGTTTCCCCAGCACCGTGCCAGTTCCTCGGCGAACCGGATAGTCGGACCTGTCACAGAAGAACCGGAGCGGTTATACGAATAGAATGCCTTTTCGGCGAGTCCCTTGCGCTGGCAAGCCTGTATGGCTTTCGCATACGCGGCGGTTTCGTCGCGGGGGAATCTCTTCGCGATGACGAGCTTTCCCTGTGCCTCAGCTATCGCTCTCTGGCTCTCGACCGCGACGGTTCCCTGGTTGACATTATCCATGACGGGGAGCCCATTCCCCATAGTCGGCATATTCGGTGTGTTCCAGGGCTGTGCCTCCCCGGTATAAATAGATTCGGTGACTGCGTTATCCATTTTCTGTACTCCTTTTAATCAATTCGTTTTTAACAGTTCGTTGAGTGCTTCGTCGATCGCTTTGTTTATGCGCCGATGATAAACCTTCGCTTCGCCAATAGTCTTGCACCACTCAATGTCGCGCCCGAGGAGGTAGTCTTCCACGGTAGCCTCGTCGATGAGACCCAGCGAATACACATCAGGCGGTGAATAGCTCGTGAATTTGATGACCGGCTTAGGCTCTCGCTTCACGCCGATCATTGTCCTGCGCCAGTTCTCAACGCCGTTCAGCCCACAGAGCTTCGATTCGGGCAGCGGCATTCCATTCAGCATAGTCGCCTCCTACTCAATCTCTTTCGCCGCCCACTTCGGCAGCCCGAGTGTGTTCACCATCCCGAACGCGCCCTCATACCCGTACCAGTTGCCGGAGTCGAGACAGGATTTGTAAATCCCGATAGCTTCTCGGAATCTGTCCTGTCCGCTTTTGATCATGAGGTCGTCGGCTTGCAGGATGTTGATGAGGTAGGGCGGTTCCTTCTCGACACAGACGAACAGAAAGTTGCACCCGACATTGCGTTCTCTGCTCACAGCCTCCATGAACATGGCGGCTTGCATGTCGTATCCGAGAGCGTAGGCTTGCTTCACCATCGTCTCAGTGTCAGCCCTGGCGCAGGTCTTGAGATCGACAATCAGCGCTTTGCCGTCGACAATCTTCACGCAGTCGGGGCGCGCCTGGCAGTCGAGTCCGGTCATGTCGTCCTGCCAGTAGTAGGACGTCTCGACCTCACCGCGGAGCAGGAAGTCGGCGCGTGGGTTTGACCGGATGGCGCCGGTCATTTCAGCGATAATCCCCGCGTCGTCCGCAGAGATTACCGTTTTCCCTTGTGCATTTTCCACAAATGCCTGATATTCTTCCTTCCCGGCTTTCGTTCGCCTGTCGCACTGCGGCGCGACGGCGTACTCGTCGAAGAATCCGTCCGGTTCGAGCACGTATTTGTGCAGTGCGGAGCCGAATTGCATCGCGGCGGTCGGCGGCTCGGGATGGTCTTCGAGCCACTTGAACTTCGCCGGGGTGTCGCTCAGGAGCCGCCAGAGCTTCGTCTTGCTGACACTTGGTTTTGCGTGGTATTCGGCAATGGAGTCTTTAATGATCATGGTGCTTTTCCCCCAGCTTTTCAAGCCCCTCGAGCAGGAGCTTGAAGTTCTCTTCCGACGCGAGGAAATCCATCGACTTGATGAGTCGCCCGTTTTCGATGTATCGGCATTTCGCGACGGGCATTCCGAGCGCGTCCAGGTCGCTTTTGTAGTTGTAGCAGAACGACGCGCGAAGTTCGCGCTCAGGGCTTACGCGCCAGATATCGAAATTGGTTTCTAGCTCCGGGTGCTCCGCGATAAAGTCGAGGACTTTGACGATGAGGGTTGCGAGTTTAGCGTTCATTGCCGTTGTCTCCCTCACCGAGCAGTTGCCCTTTTTCGATCGCGCTAATAAGCGCCGCCTTATAGAGTGATTTGAATGGCTCGTCCAGCGCTTCGTAAATGTTCTCGACGATGTTCGCGACTTCGTTCGTGACCTCTACGAACGTGCCTCCCGTTTCGATCTCGCAGATATCTTTTTTGTGGTCAAGTTTTGCTTTTATCACTGTGTTCCCTTTCTCCCGTAGCGAGGTTTACTCATCGAGCGGTTCGGACCGGCACGTCGAGTAGTGGCAAGTCGGGCAGGATGCCCAATACTTGGTTTCATTGTACCGACTGTCATTCGCTTCATAATCTCCGCGATCTGCGTCGAAGACGCAACCACAGTTGAGACAGAGGAACCGCCGTGTGTCCTTCGGGTTCTTAAGCTTCCCCGGCTTGATGATCTTAATTGCCATTATCTTTGTCCTTTCTTCGTTCCTTTGGAGTAGCACCATTTGTCACACGTCGGGCAAATCGCGGCGTAGTCCGGCGAAAGCGGTCCGCCCATATGGGCGCCGTAGTCTGTCGCGTCCACCTCAAAAATACAGCCACAGTGCTTGCACTCGAAGTGAATTGGTTCGAGCTTTTTGCCCGGCTTGATAATCTTAATCGACATTATCGTCCACCTCTCCTTTATCAATTTTTTCCATCACAAACATCCATGCCGCAAACCCATACGCCACCGTCAGGGCTCCGCCGACCGCCATCAGCGTCACCGCGAGCGGAATAGCGTTGAACGGGTTGAGCATCGCGCGCGAACCCAAAAGCACGCATCCCACAACAAGAATCGCGACGGAGATGTATAGCAGGATGAAGGGGGTTGATCTGAGAATTTTCATCACTCGTACTCCTCCATTTCTCGCGCCCTTCTCTTAACCTCCATAATCGCCGGAATCGACCGAATAGCGTCGCACCGGAACACATTGCAGTGGCAATCCTGCCATTTCTTGCACACGTCCTGACACTGGTCTCTCAGCCAGTCTTCGACACCGTCGAAAGTGTATTCTTTGCCATGACCGTATTCGTCGTCGAACGCCTCGAGAATATCGGTGCAGCCCTCGTGGTAACAATTGTCGTAGAATTCGCCGTCTATCATAGCGACACAGCGCAAATAAAGTTCGCCGCTCTGAATGGTTTCGCCGCATAAGCTGCATTTGTGCGATTTCCGCGCACAGCGCCAGTCCTGACGCTCGAAATTAGTCATCTTCGTCCACCTCCTCGAGCCAGTACTTCTTCCGGCATTCGCCACACTCTGGATCGTAGTTGTCACGCTCTTTGATCGGGCAGACAAACGCCGAATCCATGCTTTCTGGGCAGAACGCTATCACGCCATCAGCAGTCATGCTTGCCCTCGGGAACAGCTTCAGAAACTCGCTCTGCCGGGTCTTCCTCGGATGCTCCTTTGCCCAACGTTCGATGATCTCGACGGCTTCGGCGGGATGCCTTTTGATATATTCGCGGCATGTTCCATAGCCATCTGTCGTATACGCCACGGACTTCATAATCTCACATCCGATGCAGCTCGGGGCGAGTGAATCGCACATTCTTCCATGCTCCTTGAAAAATTCAACTGCGTCCATTATTCAACCTCTTCGTTCCAATACTGCCCCTTACACTCCGCACAAGACTTCCAATTGTCCATCCCATGTTTTTGCGGGCAATCGAATTTTTCTATCGTTTGCGGGCAGAGGTCTATGAAGTTGTCCCACCTACGAGCATTCGGGAATATCTTCAAAAGCTCCGACTGTCTCGTCTTCCTCGGGTGCTCCTTGCTCCATTTCTCAACAATCGCAACAGCTTCGGCGGGGCAGCGTTTGATATAATCGTTGCACGATTCGTTGCCGTCCATGCGATTTGCTATTTCGCATCCCCTACAGCGATTGTTAAACGACTTGCACATTCTGTCACGCGTTACGATAAATTCAACTGCGTCCATCTTTCCTATCTCCTCTCAGGTCGCGCCCGCAGTGCGGGCAGAAATTGATTTGAAATGAATCCATCCTCGGACCGTTGCAATAGCTGTCACCGTAGGTCGGGCAATAGTAGCTTCTGACAAACAGAGTCTTTCCAGCCCACGGGAGATCACCGATGAACAGCTTCGTTCTGAATGTCTCCTGATAAGGCGTCAGCATCTGACCGTTTTTCTCGTAAGGTACCGCGTGCTTCCCGTCGCAGAACTTGCAGGGTCTCGCGATCTCCTCGCGTCCATTTTCGCCCTCCTCTTTTTTTGCCCACTCATCCGGCTTCCATTGCCACGGCTCTTTGTGCCATGTGCAGCAGGAATCACCGTTCGGATCATTCAGTGGACAGTCGTCGCAGTTTTTCTGCTTTCTGCATGTGTTTTTTATTGTTTCAAGTGCTTGTTTAAGCTCAGGTGTCATCTTCGTCCTCCTCATCCGGTAGCCTCGGCAACGGCATCCAGTGTGTCACCTCGTCATCAATATTGTTGTAATGGTCATCGTGGATGTAGTGAGTGCTTTCCCACCATCCTAAGATACCATCCGGATTTTTCGGCAGCTTGTCAATTTCAAGATTCATCCGGTTCATCCATCTCAGCGCCGCATTTCGGGCAGTACGGTTTGCACGGATTTTCATAAACACTGTCCGTGCTGTTGCGGCTGCCGCACACCGAGCAGGTTATCTCGCCACAATCGCGAAAATGCTTGTAAATCCAGTGCCCATGCTGCCTTTCTTCAACATCGGCGGCAAAAGGCAAATCGCAGCCGCCTATCGCGTCAATATGCCTTTGAACATGCTGTGCGCCAAAGCAGCCGTACCCTGTTTCATCCGATTTTCCGACACCGCTTTGTCGAACTCTTTTCCGCTTTTTACCAGATACGCGCGGAGCGCGTCCGCGCTGATGTATTCAGGCATCAGCTTCACCTCTCCTCCATTCTTCCGCGATCTGCGACTGCGTGACCTTCACCCGGATTCTGATTTCGGCGGCATCCGTAATTGCTTTCTTCACGTCCTCGAACGTCATCAGCGCGGCTTCGTAGTTGCGGGTAGTGCAGACGAAACGCCATTCCAGATCGCCCGCGCGTTTGTACTCGACTATGTTTTCAATTTTAATCATGATCGTCCTCCTTAAGTTTCTCCAGCCCGCCAGACAACCACAGACACATTGTCTCGATGATGATGAAATTCATCAACTGGTCAAGGCTCGTCTCGAACCGTTCGTCGCCCGCCTTCGCGTACTCGAGCTGCCCGGCGGTCTTCTGCGTCATGCAGCGCTTCAGCCGCTCGCAGCACTCGATTAAAAACGGCACGTTGGGCTTCTGAGCGCCCATTTCCATGAAAGCCCACATGGTGTTGAGGCTGTCCTTCTTGACCTTCTCGTCGGCGAGACTGACGATCTTGTTTGTCTCAGACGCCGCTTCAGCGAGCGCTTGCTTGTCTGCTTTAGTTATCCGTCCCATGCAGCGCCCCTCCGAATTTCCACGGCTTCAGCGGCTTGTCCGCGAGGTTCTTCGCCGCCTGTTTGCTCAGCTTCCGCCGACACGCGTCGCAGTACGATGTCATGTTCCCGAGCTCTATCGGCGCTCCGCACCAGTAGCAGACGCGGTGCTCTTTCTTCCAGTCACGGAGGGCGAACGGGCTGTTGTCTTGTCGTCTGCGTTCATTTTTCTTTGCCTGCTCGCGTTTGACTTTTATACTGCATTCGTAACAGTACAAGCCGTATTTCGCGGGCTTCTTGCCACACTTGACGCAAATTCCGTTTTCTTTGCGCTCACGGTATCGCTCTTTATTCCGGGCGTTCCGTGTCTCGCGGTACTCGGCGCCTTTTTCGCTGTAGTACGTCGCTGCGTTCCGAGCCGCGATCCGCTCGAGGCAAGCCGGGCAGTATTTCCGCCCGGGGAATTGCTTCGCTTTCTTGCACTCGTGGCAGATTCCGAACTTGTCGAGCAGCGCGTACTCCTCCTTACTCGTCACGTCCTACCTCCCGGCGATCTCTGCCGCGCAAGCCAGATATCCGCAGGCGTCGATATATGAGTCGGCTTTATAATGCCCGGTCTTTATCCGGGCAACCTTCAGCAGCGTCATCATCATCGCGACGTCGACCGGGGTGAATTCGCGTCCTGCGTACGTGCTCCAGAGCCGAGCGATAACGTCGAAGTTGTCCCCCGGGCTTCCGTACTGCTTCTCCCGATCCCCGGTCACGATTTTCTTCGCGGCGTCGAGGATTTCGGCGCGGGTAGTTGGTGTATCGGTTGGTGTATCGGTCGCAGTTGGTGTATCAGTTGGTGCACTGACCTTTTTGTTGGCGTCAACAATATGCTCGTCAAGTCCGAAATCGCTGTCCCACCACATCGGGATTCCGTCGATCTTGCAGCTCAGGTTGTCGCGGCAGAACAGGCAGCCTTCGCACTCGTCGCGGCGTCCCTCACAGTTCGCGCTCAGCATCCTTGCGGCTTCCCGCAGCTTCTCGTCTTCGTTTTTCATAATCGTTCTCCTCATTTCGATTTTATAACTATGTGTGTTCTCCCGCGCCCGAGGAGTTCGTCCTGCATCATCTGTGCGACTTTGTCTTCCTCGGCGGTCTCGGGTCTGTAGTTCTTTCCGGCTCTTTCGGCGTAGTCGGATGTGATGTCCTCGATGCCTTGCAGTATGTACATCAGGCGTTTGTCGCCGAATCCGGCAATATCGTTCAGCGCCAGGCACACGGCGAGCAAAATCCGGTTCGCGTAGATTTTCTGCCGTTCCGCGAACTCGGCGTCGACCATAGCCCGGACGGCTTCCTGCGTCCCCGCCGGGAGGTTCTGCCGCGCTGTGGCGGGGGACATTCGTGCTTTCATGGTGTTCTCCTTCGGTAGGTGTTCCGCCTCGACGGGAAGAGCTTGCGGTTTTCGGCGCGGAGCTGATAGAAGTCGCTCCGCGACCTGTGCAGGGCGTTGCAGATTTCCGATTCGCTGATATCGCGATCCGACCACATATCGGCGGCGCGGGCGATTTCCTCCGGCGACCAGATTCTCCCGCGCTCGTGGCGGCGGGGGAAGAGTTTGCGGTTCCGCTGCATGGCGCCGCGGACGGCTTTCTCCGACCGGCAGACGGCTTCGGCGATTTCGCAGATGTCCGCGCCCCGGTTCCAGCACTCCGCCATGTACTGGATGTCTTCGTCCGACCATCTTCCGCGGTTGACGCCTTTTTCGATGTGGCTTTCCGCGACGCGGTCGGTGTTGTCGTGTCCGCGCTCCGGCGGGACGACGGTGACGAGACCTTTCAGGATTTTCCGGATGACCATGACCGGCAGCCTCGACCGGGCGGCGATTTCGTGGAGTTTCTTTTCCGGCTCGGGGGTGTTTTCGAGTTCGGCGAGGATTTCATCTTTGGCGATCATGCTTTCGCCCTCCTTTTGTTCTTCCTCAAAAAGAGGTCGCGACGCCGCGTGATTATGTGCGCCAGGGTCTGGGGGTTCATATTGTACTTATGGGCGATCTGAGGGACCGTCCATCCTGCCCCCCAGAGCTTCGCCATGTCGGCGTACATCTTCTGCCGGGCTTCGCTCACAACGGAGCCTCGACGCTGCCATATGACGCTCCTGAGCGACGCGGCGCTGATTGCGTACTCTTCGGCGATATCCGCCGTTCTCTCTCCCGCCCGGATGCGGCTGAGAACGTCGTCGATCACAATGTCAGTCCAGAATCGCGGCATCATAGAATTTCGCCCTCCCATGCTCAATTTCAATCTCAACGGTGTGCGCTGTCAGGAGTGCTCGCACCATTGCGCGGAGTTCGGCGTTCTCGCGCCTCAGCTCGTTGTTGTGCTCCTGCTCGATGCGATGGAGCTTGTCCGACGCGATTTTATTTGCTGCCTCTATCATTGCGAATGAGCCTCCTTGTTACGAGTTCTGTGATTCCGGCGTTGTTGAGCCCCGAGACGTCGATGCCGAGATATCCGCCGTCGAAGATTATATAAACGTGCTCCTTTGTGTCGACCTTTCCATACGAGACCGCGAGGATGTCTTCGTCGAGGGCGCAGAGCAGCGGGGAGAGGCGAGAGTGGACGAAATCGGTTTTCTTCATGGTCTCTCCCCCCAAGAGCGGACGCTTGCCATTCTCGCGCCGGTCGGTGTCACGGTCAGCCCGATTGAGTAAAAGCGGACCGGCACAAGTATCGGCTCGTCCTCGAAGAGTGGGGTGAAGATATCGTTTTTTTTCATCCAGCTCCAGCACCGGTGAAAGGCTTTGCCTCTCGCGACTATCGAGCCGCGATAAATGTCGTGCTGCCCGTTCGATTCGTAGGTAACGTCGTACACCAGCGCATAAACGCGATCGGTGTACTTCTTTTTCTGCCTTTTGTTCATGGTTTTCTCCCCTTACCCGATTCAGTCCTCGTCGTCCTCGTCCATCATCTCATCGGCGATCTTGCACGATATATTCCAGAGCGTTTCCTGGTCATGCTCGATGACGAGGCGGACGGTTTCCCGGAGGTTTTCGACGGTGAGCTTTCCATCGTCCACCATGATGCGGAGATCCGTTTCCGGATACATGAGCTGGATGCGGTCGTTATCGACTATCATTCTGAGATTGTCGAGCTTGTGCCCGTGTATCGGTTCCTGGTTCCCGGCGCGGTGAGCCAGCCAACCGAGCATTGAGTCAGCGTCGTCTCCGAACTGGTTCATGGTGTGCTCAATGTGCATCTTCGAGACGATTTTTCTTATTGCGTCGGCAGTGTCTTCCTGCGCGGTCTTGGTCTTGTTGTTCTTCTTCTCTTCGTACATTTTGGTTTTCTCCTTTAATTAATTATTCTCCCCGAGCAGTGTCGGGATAGTGACGTTAAGTGTGTTCGCGATCCGCTGAATTTCGCCGACCGTGAAGGTTTCGGGACGGTTCCGTTTGTCGCGGAGCGTCGAGTACTTGAAGCCGAGTGCGGCGGCGGCGGTCTTGCAGTCGATTCCGTCTCGGGAACGTTTCATCATGTAGATGTCTACGGCGTCCCTGAGCGCGTCCAGCTGCTTCTCAGCGGCCGTTTTGGACAGCCTCGGCATTCGCAGCGCTCCTTTCGTCCATGTCCATGCTCTTTCCGTAGCGGTAGCAGATGGCGGTTGCCGCCGCGCGGACTTCCTGCGCGTAGTCGGAGTTCCGCTCGCCGGAGAGAATCCGGCTGAGAAAACTGTCTGAGATTTCGTAGCCGACCATACGGAGCTGTGCAATCAGCCATCGTCCGGTCAGCTTATGCGTTTCCAGAAATTTCGATATATCCATTGTTTATCATCACCGCCCTTTCTACTTCACGCCCGTGTCTTACCGTGCGGGTGTTCTTTCCTTCGCTGTCCCTCACGAGGTATCCGTTCCTCGCTAAGGCGTCCAGCGCGTCTTTCGGTTTTACGCCGAGTTCCTTGAATCTGGCGTATGCCGCTTTCCGGCTTATCGCGATCCGGCGGTCGTATTTGTCTTCCCAGATCGGCGTTTTGGCGAGTTCATTGACCGCTTCGTACAGGGCTTTCAGGTCTGCCGCGATCTTCTCGTCCTTCGATTTCCGTTTTTGTTTTTCCTTGATGAGAGCCTTCTCACACTCTGCGATCCGCTCGTCGAACCGGCGCATGGTCTCGGTGACGTCGGCACGGAACGCTTTGATTTCGCCGAGAAGTTCCCGCAGCTCCTCATTCGTGGCCATGGTGTTCTCCTCCATTTTAATCGTCGTCCTTCTCCGGCTCGTCTTCCTTCGGCGCGCCGTTGAGTAGCCATTCGATGCCATCGATCAGGGCGCCGATGTCCGACTTGTCTTCGTCGGTGAATGACATGTACTGCTGACGTGCACCCTCGATGGTAACCCTCAGCCCACCTTTGTCCCTCCAGACGCTGGCGTAGCCGCCCGCTGTTTTCGCAGCGTGGAGCGCTTGTACGATCAGGTTATCGACCAGCTCGTTCTGAGCGGTCTGAATTCTCCCGAGCTGGTCTTTGTTTTTCTGTGTTTGTTCTGTCATGGTTTTCTCCTCCTTAATTTGGCACAAAATCTTGACAAATCAATGACAACGTGATATAATAGTAGTACCACATAGCAACCGTCGGGTGAGGGCTCGACACCCTATACTGAGAGCGCCACAGAGCGCCGAACCGTAATGGGGAGGTGGTCTTGTGAGTAAATTCGAGAAACTGTACCTAACCGTCTGCATTCTCCAGCTCATCGTTGACCTCTTAATGCTTGGTCTGACGCTTTAATCAACTGACCGTTTAAGCGACTGAGTTCACCGACATTTCGATTATCGCACATCCCAGAAAATAACCGCATTCAGGAATCCGCCTGAATACGGAGTACCCTCACCCGACGTCGTTTTGCCTGTCACGAATTTGTGACTGATAATATTATAACCTAAAATCTTAGGAATGTCAATAGGTTATTCCTAATTTTTTAGGATTCGTCAGTTGCCAACATCTTTTTCAGAAAGTAGGAAATATTTATGTTGAATACTTCCATGTTCAAAGAACGAGTGAAGACTTTGTGCAAGTCTAAGGGGTTGTCGCAGAAGTTCGTAAGCGAGTCGACTGGTCACGGGCAATTCTTTCTGAATGACGTGTGGTTGGGCAAGCGTGGGCTATCTACCAGCGACTTGGAGATCATAGCCGCCACTCTCTCTACTACTCCCGCCTACCTCACCGGCGAGACTGACGATCCCGCCCCCACGGGCAGCCCAGACGAGCTGTCCTCCGAAGAAAAAGAACTGCTCGAGCTTTACCGGAGCGTGTCCCCGGAGAAGCAGGAGCTGTTCAAGAAAATCATTGAGCAGATGAAAGGGTGATTGGGTTTGAGCAAGAAATGCAACAGGTGCGGCAGAGACATTCCAGACGACGCGATACGATGCCCATACTGCACCGACAGCGGAATCGGGGTAGATATGACCGGCGTGTCGCTGAAGGACGGCGACGAGACAGATAAGGCGTACCGTGAAGCGCACAGTGACAGCCGACCGGTGAAACAGTACGCGCCCGACTCCGTGCCGTGGCTGAGAAGAACGTCGGCGGTATTCAGTGTCGTGGCGGTGATTATATATGTTGCGGCGGTCATGGAGATAATCGGCGTATGCCTCAGCGGTATGTCGGGCGACGTCATCCCGTTTTGGGTAGGCGTTTTTATTGGCTTGCTTGTAGTAGGCACTATTTATTCGGCAATCGGTGCGCACCTGAGCGGTATGGCGGATATAGTCGACGGTCTCGATGCGCTGAACAAAAAGAAATAAAAAAAGCCGCCCGAAGGCGGCGAGTAACTATTCCTGCGACTGCTTAAGCCGCCGCAGGAGGGCGATTGCTTTGCGCTTGTTTTCAGGCGTAAGGGTGCGGAAGTCTTCGATGACACGGCGTTCATCTTGATCGAGGTGCTTGCTTCGGTCGGGCGGTTCAGGCTGATTCGATGTGTGCGGCATTTGTTGTCCTCGCTTTCGCGTTTATTTCATGATTCCATTATACACCTTTTTGCACAGAAAAGCAAGGGCAATCGTAGGTCATTTTTCGACATTTTGTGGGTGATGGAGGACAATTCATGGTTAGCATAATAATAAATCCGGACATTTTGCGCCGGTTGATGGATCAACAGCACTACACGAACGCTCGTCTGGCGGAGGAGACGAAGTTGTCCGAGGGCACGGTGAAGAGGTTGCTGAAGGGCTGCCCGACGACATACGTGACAGCATCGCTGCTGTCGATGACACTCGGTGTGACGGTTGACGAGTTGATCAGCGGCGAGACCGCAGCGAGCGACCAGGAGGAGACCGTCGAGATGACGGCGGAAGAAGCCTTGAAGATGTTGGAAAAATTGTATCTCGACCGCATTTCGGATTTGAAAGCGGTGATCGCCCGCATGAGCCGGGAGTTCCGAGTCGCGGTGACGATTGCTGTTGTACTGATGGCGTTCATATGTTTTCTTTTTGCGTTTGACGTCATAAACCCGAGCGTGGGATGGATAAAGAGGTGATAAGATGATTATGGACAAGCTCCCGAGCGGTAGCTGGCGTGCAAGAGTGCTGATAGGAGAAAATAAGTACAAAACGTTTTCGGGCAAGGATAAGAAGGACGTGCAGCTCCGCGCGGCACAGTTCGAGGCGGAGAGGAAGATGGACAAGCCGGACGATCCGTATGCGGGCATGACGGTTGGAGAGGCTATGGAGCGGTACGTCGAGGCGAAGAAGAATACCCTGTCGCCGTCCTCGTACCGCGAATTTACACGCATCAGGTTAAGCAATCTTTCTGCGTTGCGAAATGTAAAGCTCGCCGATCTGACGCAGGAGCAGGTGCAGCTTGCCATAAGCGCGGAATCCGCCGACCACTCGCCGAAGACTGTCCGCTGTATGCACGGGCTGTTGTCCTCGACGTTGAAAATGTTCCGACCGGATATGACGCTGCATACGAAACTCCCACAGACGCAGAAGAGTGAGATCGTGATTCCGGAGGAGGTTGACGTCATGTCTCTGCTGGCGACTGTGCGGGGAAGTGATATCGACGCCGCTGTTCACCTCGGCGCGCTGTGCGGGATGAGGATGTCGGAAATCCTCGGGCTGAGATGGTCTAAGGTGGATTTCGACGCGAAGACAATCCACATCTGCGCGGCGAAGATCAGAGGGATGTACAACAAAGCTACTATGAAGCTTCCAAAGACCAGAGCCGGCGACCGGACAATCAGGATGCTGCCCGCCGTCGAGGCGGCGCTCAGACGCGCGTATCAGCCGGATGCGGAGTTTGTCACCACACTGTCGGAGCGTACCGTGCGGAAGCACTATCAGCACGCGCTTGAGCTGTGCTGTGGCAAGCACTATACTTTTCACGCTCTGCGCCACTATGCGGCGTCTGTGATGATCCTGCTGAATATCCCGGTGAAGTACATCGCCGACTATCTCGGGCACGAAACTGAAGACATGGTGAACCGCATCTATGGGCATATTATGCGGGACAAGAAGGATGAAATATTCGCCCGGCTTGAAGAATACTATGATAACATTTTGCAAAATCCGTCATGAAATCCGTCACGCAAAGACCAAAGCGCCTTTATTTCAGGCGTTTTTGGATTAAGTTTACAAGTTCAAGTCTTGTCACTCAGACCAAATGAATAAACCGCTTATCAAGCCGATAGGCGGTTTTTTCTTGTATTCATGCGGGTTTTCGGGCGTTCTTATTCCACCTCCCGTGACGAAATTCCGCCGTCAAAAACGGTATTTTGGAATCAAATCTGTCACGAATCTGTCACGCTGTCATGAGAAAAGCCGGGGATTTTTCCCCGGCTCCGTCATGCGTTTTTACGATATGTCTTAAGCGCGTCTGAGATCAGCTCATTCGCAGTCATCCCATATGCCCCGCGAAGCTCGTCGATCAGCGCTTTGGTCGTCGACGACACGCTGATCTTCGCCCACTCTTTTTTTGCGCCGGTCTTAGCGTCGTAGTAGGCGTCTACGGGTCCGTAAGCGACCATAATCCAATCAGCGGCGGCTGTATTGGTCATCAGGTATATATCCTCTCGCACGAGCCCTTTACTCCGTACAGTGTGGATAAAGTACTTCCCTGATTTCGTTCGGTAAAGGTACTCGGTGCACCCGTCGTACCGCGATTCGCCGATCTGCTCCGCTGTGGAGGTATCGCACAGCGTGCCTTTAATTGTTCGTTTCATTTTCGTACTCCTTGATTATCGGCGCAAAATATTGTGCCTCCGCGATCTTTCTCGCCGACCGGTAAGATCGTATTTCATACTTTACATTCTGATGCCGGTTCCGGCGTATTTTCCGTACTTCAGCACGATCTTGTAAGCGCGAGCTTCGTCCTCGTCGAGGTCTTCGACGCGATTCCACCCGTTAGCGTCATTAAACTTTTCGCGATAGTACTTACCGGTCTCGCTGTCGCGGCTTATAAGCCCTCCGCGCTTTGGATTGATAACGCGCCCGAAATCGAACAGGTTCCGTTCCGTGAACATAAACGTTTTTCCGTTCACTGTGACGATGTGTTCATACATCATTGTTTTGCCGCCTTCATCGGTGATTTGCTTGCCGTTTACATCCCACGTTACGCCATCAAGCAGACGTGTCTTCTCCTCCTCATAGGCGCGTTTCTTCGCGTCTTCTGCGGAGACAGCATCGTCCAGGGCTTTTGTCGCGCGGTCGATAAACTCATCGAGTGCAACAGCGATTTTTGCCTGTGTCTCCGGCTTAAGCGTGTATCTCTGATACACATCGTACAGATAGCTTTTGTTGCGTTCTTTCGTCCACTCGACGTCGAGATCAGCAATCTATGCGAGCTTACTACACCCCGGAAGAAGCCAGTGCATACCAATTCTGTCGTCGCTCGAATAGTACTCGCCATCAGTCTTAAGGTCGTTGAACATATCGTTGACATTTACAACGAACGGCTCCCCGAGGTTCTTTTTATAGTCCTTCGCGTGCTCGATGTCTATTTCAATGACTTTTTTGGAGTAGGTTTTGATTTTCCATCCAGCTAGTCCCATTACTTCGATTATCATGACTTATCTCCTTCCCCGTATAGCCGATAGGACAGCTTGATTTTTTATTCTTCCTCTGGCGCGATGTCAGTGCCAACAACGATTTTCACGGACTGGTAATGTCCCTCATCGTTGCTGTACTTGTCAATAGTTTCCATTGACTTGATTCGGCGCAGACCGTATGCGGTCTTGATTATGCCGTCCGACGTGCCGCGCCATCCGTGGTAGCGGCAGATTTCAGAGTTCATGTTACCAGGCATCCCCTTTCCGTTGTCCTTCATGACGCGGAATGATTCGGTGCTATCCGGAGCGCCTTCGCGCTTATATCCGTAGAGGATAACCGCGTCACCGACGTGATAATCGGTGTAAATGTCATTGACCGATCGATTGTAGTTTGTGTCGATGTAAAGGGTTTTCTGCTTCATGATTGTTTTCTCCTTCGCGGTTTTGGGTTGTCCGCGTCCCTTGTGATGTATATATTACAGCACACTCGGTACAAAAAGTCAATAGCTTTCGGAGAAAAAGTACCGTATCTATTTGTAAATACTATATGAATAAGAAAAAGGAGCATTTCTGCTCCTTTCCCTGATCTCATAATGAAATCTTCAATATTTCAATCCACACCATCCTCGCGGATGGAGACACGCTCAGGATTTCTCCTTCGCAAAATCATTATATCACTGTTTCCCAGATTTGTCAAGCGTTTTCGCGAAATTCACGCCTTGAATTTCATAACTTTATCGAGCAGCTCTCGGTAAGCCGCCCGATGCCACTCGATGAGCTCATCGGTCACTCCGTCGACAGCCCCGTGCATACTCATCGCGCGGTCATACCACTCCTTCACCTTCCCGAGCCGGTATTTCGCGTCCTCAATAAACAGCGCCGCGAGCTCAGGCTTTCCTGCTTCTTTCGCGTCTTCGGCGTAGTTGTACGCCATCCCCGCGTCCTTGATGCCGTCGGTCGTCATCCAGATGACGCCGCGCATTACTTCGTCTTTCATTTTAGCCTCCGATTATATATCCATACAGCTTGTCCACATCGGCGGCGGTCAGAGTCAGAGCGCCGACGAGCGGTACGTCGAAAGTTATCGCCCCGCGCTGCGCCTGAGCCGCGAATTCGCGGTAAACCGCGTCGATGTCGATTTGATCCTGCTCATCTATGACTCCCATCGCCGCGACGACGGGGTTATTTTTCAATGTATTAAAAATCTCTCCCGACCGGGACAGCATACGAGACGCTGCCGCGCCGAGAACCCATTTCTGCCAGCCGGGGATTTTCGCGAGGATTTCGGTGTCGAGATACCGCTCGATTCCGGCTGTAGCCTGTGCCAGAGTTACCATTTCATCACCTCATGGGGCGGCGATTGCCGCCCCTGCCGTCAGTTACAGCCGCAGCCGCAGCCGCACCCGCACTTCGGAATCGGATTGTACGTGCTCTGCGCCGTGGTCGCCGTGCCGGTCGTGACGTCCGCGACCTGCTTCGGATAGAACGTCGCGTTGGCGTAGGTGACGATGCTGTTGTCGCCGCAGCAGCGCTTCTCAGCTTCGTTGCGGATTGCGCCGTAGAGCTCGTTCTTGACGCAGACGAGATCATTGTGTGCTGCCTCAAAGCTGTCAGCGACGCGCTGGTTAGTGACTGCCTGTGCCGCGTCTGCCATCTCGAGTCCGCGCACCTTGCCGTCGAAGTACTTGTACATCTCGAGCATTTTCTGGTCGGTGTACGTGTTCGCGTCGCGCAGCTTCACTTCGGTCTCCAGCTGCGCGATCCGCGCCGCCTGTCCCGCTTCGTAGCGGTCGACGACGTGATCTTCGCTACAGCCGCAGTTGCCGTTTCTCCAGCCACCGAAGAGCCCGTTCAGCCCGCCGTTGAGGAGAGCCGCGCCGACGCCCGACGCACCGATGATTCCGGTCGCAAGAGCCGCGTTCGCCTTGCCGTTGCTTGCAAATTCTGCCATGGATTTCACCATCCTGTATATATACTCGGATTTATCATCCGGCGTATATATTATAGCACGATTTTTGTGCAAAGTGAACGAAGAAAAACCGCCGCTTTCGCGACGGTTTCATGACATTTATATACGTGATTTGATTTTCTGTTCGCAGGCTTTGACGATCCGCTGCGTCTGCCGGACGGAAAGCCCGAACTCCTCCGCGAGGGGCTCGAACTTAATTCCGTCAAGCCAGCGTCTCTTGAAAATATCTCGCCATTTCCGATCATGGATGCACTCGTCGATAATTCGCGTCCACTCAGACCGCGTGAGGTCAGCCACGTCGTCAGCTCTCATTTCACGCCTCGCTTTCGGCGTCCGAGTCGGAATCTTGCTTGAACTGGTTAAACAGCTCCCACACGGTACTGTCGATCAGCGCCTGCATGGTATCGGCGTCGAAGGTCACGCCGCGAGCCTCGAGGAAGCTTTTCGCGTACTGATACTTCGCTTTCTTGTCGATCAGCCCGGAACGTTCCGCTTCCTCAGCCGCCTGAACCGCGAGTTCTACCCAGCGGATGATTTTCTTCTGGTCACTCTCCGCGACCTTGGTCGATATCAGCTCCTTCAGTTTCGGAACGAGGAAAATCGTTATCAGCGTGAATATCAGCTTCACTACCAGCTCCAGTATCGGCGTTATATCCATCTTGTTCATTTTCAATATATCCTTTCTTGCTTATCTCTTTGTTTTCAGTGATTTTAATGACGCTCCCCAGCGCGAGTTCCACAGCTCCGACGATCCCGCCGACCGAAAAAGCGGCGGTCAGGTCGGTGCCGGTGAGGGCTTGCAGGACGGCGATAAACGGCAGATAAATCGCGAGGTATATCAGCACGGCGAGTATCAGCCGTTTTAAGTACCTCATACCGTCACCCAGCTGTTGATCTCGCTGAGCAGTATCGCGCCGGAGCGGACCTGTCGGACGATGTAGGTCTTGCCGACGAGCCGTGCCGGAACTTTGCGCCCGGTCGTGTAGACGTCGCCCGCCTTGACGGTGTAGGTGTCGCCGACTTTGTAGGTTTTCTTCGGCGCGGGCGGCTTGACGCCGTACCCATAGTCAATGTCCACATTCCCGACGGCTTTCGGCATTTTGCACATACCGAACTGCCACAGCATAGCGTTCGAGAACGCGGGCGGAAGGTCGGTCGGCAGGACGGTATCGAAAGTCGCCTTGCCGTCCTTGCTTTTGTACGAGGCGATCCACAGCGCGTACTTCGACAGCCGGTCGGAGTTGAGCCGGTACAGCCAGTAGTCCGGGTTTGTATACACTCCGGCTTTATACCCGCGCTTCGTCATTTCGGTACAAAATGTCTCTATGATGTCCGTCCGGAGCTTCGGGCTATACGCCACCTTGTGTTTCCCGGCGTACCGCTCCGTGTCATATTCAAAGTCATAAAACACCGGCAGATTGAGCTGACGCCCGCGCAGTGTCTCCGCGCATGCCTCGGCTTCCCGCCGCGCGTCGGCGACGTCGAGCGCGTAGCAGAACCAGTACACGCCGACGAGCATACCGCAGTCTTTCGCCGCTTTGATGTGGGATTCGAATTTTGCGTCGATGACCGTGCCGTACCCGGCGCGGATGACGCAGAAATCCACACCCTGTGACTTTATCGCGGGGAAACTCCGGATCGTGTTGTGCCGGGAGATATCGATGCCTTTCATTATACCTCATCTCCTATCAGTATTTTCCATGCTTTTTCATAGTCGGGTTCCTCTTCGGCTTCTATGGCGCGGCGGTTGTCGACGGTCTGCTGTACTTCCGTCCGCCACTTTTCGGGGACGTCCTCGATAGTGATTTCCCCTGCGTACAGTCGGTCGGCGAGCAGTCGCTTTTCCTCGATTTCCGCGAGGACGGCTTTGTAGTCGTCCTCGGTGATTTCCGTACCGCCGAACCCTGTGCCGACGGCGATGATCGTGTCGCCGTCATACTCTGCGTAGTACCTCATGATTTTTCACCCCCAACCGCGACCCAGAAATAGGTAGCGCCTCCGCTCAGGACATAAGTCCCGGCGCTGTCCGCGACGGTGATAGTGTCTGCGTTCGCTTCGGTCAGACAGCACTGAAAGCCTGACACGGTGATTGCTCCTTCGCGTAATCCTCCTGCGGGCGGGCGCAGTGGCGATGTCGCATACATTTTGTACTGGATGCTGTGGTCGCGCATTCCCCATGCGCCGATCAGGATGTTTCGCTTGCCGGAGAGGTTAAGATAACTCGTCCGCATACCGATAAAAAACGCTCTCGGCACTTCGCCGAGCCTGTGCGCGAGCGAGTAGTTGCTCCGGTCGGATGTCGTCGTGATTTCTCCGCAGGTGGCGTTAAGTCCCGCCGCGGCGGCGGCTTCGTAAGCACCCGTAATCAGCTTTCCATCCGCGCCGTGTGCCGTAAAGCCTTTGAGTAAGCTCTGCGCGGTGATGGTATCCGCCGTGAGATCGATAAGCGTTTCGCCGTTGAGGACGATTTTGTTATACTCTTTCATTGTTGGTTCCGGCACCGCTGTCGGTTCCGGCATTCTGACGATTCCCATATCAGCCGCCCACCGTGACGGTGACCCCTCCGGCGGCGTTGTCGGTTTCGGTCACCGGGATTTTCGCCACAGTCACTTTCGCGAGGTAGTCATATCCGGCGTCCGGCAGTACTTCCTGCGCCACGAAGGTCGGAGTGACGTTTTTGTTCGCCTGAGCCTTGACGGCTTCGCCGCCGTAAGTACCCTCGACGCCGAGGATGGTGATACCTTTTTTAATGTTTCCCGCGACGATCGAAGCCTGAGCGGCGGAGGATATCCCGACCTTGCCCGAGCCGTCATGGAATCCAGCGGGGATTGCGAACTGCTCTGTTTTTGTGGTGATATTGCCGGTCACAGCGCCTTTATTCGGCATGACTCCGACGATTTTGTTCCCCGCGACGTAGGCGGTTTTCCCGTCGAGGATTTCCGCCGCCGCGGCGGTCGCGTCTCCGGTGTCGGCGTCGTAGGTGTTTGTTCCGACGATAGGCGCGCCGGACTTGTCGTGCGCTTTGTAGCCCTTCGCGAGCTTGTCCGCGACTACGGTGTCGCCGGTAAGGTCGAGTTTTGTCTCGCCTCCGACGACGACCTTGTTGACATATTGATTTGCCATTTATAGCTCCTCTCCGATTATGAGCGTGTTTCCGCCCGCGCCGTTGCCGACCTCGAGCTGACGCATTTTTTTGACGGTTATATCGTCCCTCATGTTTTTGCCTTTCGTCGGCAGGATGACCGGCGCTTTGATCAGCGGGTCGACGACGTAAGCGCCGTCATATGGCGGCAGCTCCGAGACTTCGACGAGTTGTAAGCCCTCGATTCCCGCGTCAAACTCCGCGCTCTGGTCTTCCATTCGTAGATCAAATTCGGCGCATTTCGCTTCAAGTGTCGCCGTGAAATCTCCGTCGGCGGAAAATTCCACCGCGCCGAAGTCGGTGCTCGTGGCGCCGAACTCAACATCGAGTTCAACGCCCGAGCCGAATTCTACCAGGAATTCACACGCTTTGGTCACTCTATCACCCCATCCCGGAGAATCTTCGAAACGTCGGCGGTGATGATTTTCGACGCGATAGCGTTGCCCGCAGCGTCGATAGCGCGTATCTGGATGTCCACAGACTGTGGACGAAATAGCAGTGTGTCGTCCTGTGACAGCTCGACGATCAGCTGATTCCCTTCCGCCGTGATTTCAGCGCCGTGCTTTGTCAGCACCTCGCGATAGGACTGCGCGAAAGTGATATATACACTCGACAGCTGTTTCGCCTCGAACGGCAAGGTGAATTTTAGTGTCGGGGTAGTGCCCCGTGGAAACGCAGCCATTATTCTCTCACCTCCGTCGGCAGTGCCATCACTTCGTTGTAAAGCCCGGTCGCGACGTCGTTTCCGTGCAGTTCGTAGTATGCGTGATAGGCTCGCTTTAAAGCCTCCTTCGCGTAGATCGGGCAGTAGTTCTTATCCAGCACGTACTTGTCATGATTCCGGATGATCTCAGCGCGGAGCAGGCACTGTACCCCCTCCTGCATCGCGTCGTTCCGCCGTCTCAGTGTCTTGACATAGGCAATCAGCCCGGTGATCACGCCGCCACAGACGAAAGGTATCGCCCATGATATGATTTTTTCGACTATCATTCAGTCACCTCCTGCCACAGTGCGGCAGTTCCGACGGCTCCGGGCTCCCAGACGTTGTTGTCGATAAGCGACACCCATGTCTTGCCGTTATGCTTTACTTTGTCGCCCTTCATGTAGGGGTTCGTCGAGTCGGGCTGTTCCCACTCCGGCACGACGGTCGGGTCAGGAATCAGCACCTTCGCGAAAAGCGACGGCGCGGCGGTCGGCTTCCATCCCGCCTGCGAGGTGTGGTTTTGGAGCACGGTGTAAAGCGCCCCGTCATCCTGGACCCGCTGCCCCTTGACATACGCGACGCCGTTTCCGCTCCATTTCGGGTGCAGGCAGGTCGCGGCGACCGCCTCCGCGTCAGTCAGCCCCGGCGCGACGGTCATCGCCTTTTCGAGGATTGCGCGGAGTTCCCGTGCCTTTGCGATAAGTTTTTCGTCCATATCATTCAACTCCTAAAATGGTTTTGTTGACGGCTTCGATCGTCGCGAGCTGCTCCTCGAGGCTCGCGACCTTTGCGGACAGCGTAGTCAGGTCCCCAGACGGCTTCGGCTTCGGCTTCTCCCCGTCTGCCGGATAAAATGTCCCGGTCGCGTCGTCATACAGCCAGCCCTCCGGCGGTGTGGGCTTGATGAAGCGGGCGTCGCCTTCCTGTGTGCTGTCATAGCCCCAGCCCTCGAAGACATTATCCGGAGCCTCGACGAAGAGGACATCCGGAGGGTATTTGCCCTCCGTGTCGGCGAGCGTCGGGTGCACCGGCGTCGCGTCGTAGTAGCAGAAATTGTCGACTATCTGAAATACTTTCATAATCATGCCTCCATGATGTTGTATGTGATCACGGCAATGCCGTCTCCGCCCTTGCCGCCGGTGCCACTGTCGCTGCCTGCGCTGCCGCCTCCGCCTCCACCAGCAGCTGTGCCGCCATCGCCACCCCAATACGGCGAGGGGGTGTTATTCCCGCCGCGACCGCCGTTGCCATCGGCTCC
>ULQX01026647.1_pt1 | contig 44403 bp, 38 predicted proteins | sample 1954941 | NCBI WGS metagenome assembly ULQX01 (sample SAMEA4835667, study PRJEB28245) | human gut metagenome | biome: gut microbiome; material: fecal sample | place: Denmark | collected 2008
ATAATTCAACACAAATATGACTACCAATATATCCGGTTCCACCCGCAATTAAAATATTCATAGTTAAAACCTCATTTCTATCTGCTATTATACTACAAAATAAGAATCTCTTTACATTCTTTTTCTGTTAAAGATACGGCTTTATCCTCAAACCAAAGACAATGATTTTTCAAATCAAAATAATCAAACTTAACACTTCGATTTAATTTCTTCTCTAACTGTTTCTTTTTAACCAATACCATCTTTGGATCTAAACACTGATCATAGATTTTAAAGGCTAAAAGAAACTGTGAAACACTATGACACAATACAACTTGCTCATCTTCACTCAAGTTATCAATACTCTTTTGTTCGGTTAAGACAAGATTAAACTTCTTTTTCGGATCTCGATATAGAAATGGATAGTACAAATAAAACATAGACTTACAATTTTGACATTGATGCATAAAATACGAACCATCATCTAGTCGACTTCTTGCCACACTATCCATTTGTGCAATCACAACCGTATCTCTTTTTATCTCAAAAACATGCCCACAATGTGGACATGTCACTGGAATCATTCTTTCTTTCATTAAATCGATCTACAAGCTGATTTTAACCATTCAGCCTCATCACTTGTTAAATAAGGACTGATCTTTTCAAATACTTCTTGATGATAGTTGTTTAACCAAGTCTTTTCTTCATTTGTCAATAATGAAACATCCAAGCCATCTAAATCAAATGGTACAAATGTGATTGGTTCAAAATGCATGAATTGACCATAATTATTTACATTGCCCTTAACAACAACCATTTCATTTTCATGACGAATACCAAATTTACCTTCACAATAAACACCCGGCTCATTTGAAGTAATCATACCCTCATCTAATACGCACATTTCATTACGATGTGGCAATACTCTCCATCTAAATCCATTTGGAGATTCGTGTACATTCAACAAGTGACCAACACCATGTCCTGTACCACATTGATAATCCACATCTTGATCCCATAATGGTCCACGAGCTAGAATATCTAAATTGATTCCTGAACATCCAAATAGGAAGTGTGCATCCGATAAACGAATGTGTCCACGCAATGCTTTTGTGAACCAATATCTTTCTTCTTCACTAATATCACCCAACACAAATGTACGTGTGATATCTGTTGTACCCTCTAAATATTGTCCACCACTATCAATTAGAAGCATACCCGAATTTGTGATATCAACATTTGTTTCTGGCTTTGAAGAATAGTGCATCATAGCCGCATGTTCTTTATATGCACAAATCGTATCAAAACTATCCTCTAAATAATTTTCTTGTTCACTACGAAGAAGTTGCAATTTGGATTGAACACTCATCTCGCTCATTTTAATCTTACCTGCATTCTTCTTTAGCCAATACATGAATTTAGTAACGGCAACACCATCTTTAATATGCGCCCACTTTGTACATTTTAATTCCGTATCATTCTTTAAAGCCTTCCATAAAATGATTGGACTTTCCTTAAATACCGGCTTAGCCTGCAAGTTTGAAACAATCGCATAATTTACACTGGATGGATCGACTAAGACTGAACCCGTTAAAGCCTTTGTTGCCAAATATATATCCGAATAGCCACAAACTGTAACATGGTTGTCTTTAAATTCTTTTAAACTCAATTCATCCAAACGAGATGCATCCATATAGATGGATGCTGATTCAAGTGAAACAATCGAATAAGCTAAAGCAACTGGAAAATTAGGAATATCATGCGCTCTTAAATTATAAAGCCATGCGATCTGATCCACACTTGTTAGTACAATAGAATCGACCTTGTTTTCCTTAAGGAAAGCACGCAAACGACTTAACTTACTTTCTACAGATTCACCTGAGAATTTTTCAGAATAATGAAAAGTTGGCGTACTTGGAAGTTGAGGACGATCTGTCCATACTTCATTGACTAAGTCTAGATTTACATTCATATTCAAATGTGCTAAATCAAACACCGACTTATAAGCTAGAGCATCCTTTGTATTCATGACACGACCATCAAAGCCAACTGTGTCATTTTCTTTAAGATTTTCAACAATATACGCATCAATTTCGGGAACTCCAGGTTGGCCCATCTTCATTAAATCAATGCCTGAGCCTTCAAGCTGACTTGCAGCCTGAATAAAATAACGTCCATCTGTCCATAAGGCAGCCTTATCAAGCAATACAACTAAAACTCCTGCACTTCCTGTAAAGCCAGACATATATTTACGACATGCAAAGTAATCGCAAACATATTCCGTTTCATGGAAATCACTTGTTGGAACAATATAAGCCTGTACATTGTTCTCCATCATTTTTGCACGCAATTTTGAAATTCTTTCTTTAATCATTTTTAAATCCTTCTTTCTCTATGCCAATTTCTTTAGGGCATCCACCTGATAAACTTTATCTAAGAATTCAAAGGCACCCACAGAAAAACATACAACCACAATAATTAAAAATAACATTTTTAGAATATATGTTATAAAGTAAACAGCCTTTACACTGTTTTCTAAACGCATATATTTAAAATGCGACCACATGATAAATAGTGGGAATAAAAATAATATGCCTTGAAACAACCAATACATCCAAGTTCGATTTTGTAGAAGGTATAAAATACCAAATACTTTATGCGCATGAAAATCCAACATGAATTGATTGATCACACCATCTGCCATATGCCCATTCATAAAGCCAAGCGCTCCTAAAAAACAAACTCCCGCAAAAATATTATTCAATAAAATCACAGTTCGAGCGACTTGTTGTGTCTTTTTTGACGTAACACGATTCACTTGTGCAAGCAGGCACAAATAGCTCAATATAAATAGAATCGTATATACTACGGAATAAAATGGAATGAAACAATAAAAAATACTAAAGACAACCAGTACACCTATAATGCAATTCGCTAACGTATCGGTTGTTGTGCGATATCTTTGGATTTTTCGAATTCCATATTTATGCATTGAAAACGTATATGTAATCCCATTATAGACTGTTTTAGGTAAAACCGACATCACAAGGACCAATATGCCAACAATGCCCATCACAATATAATCACCCATTGTATCCTCCCCTTTAAATATTTACCTATCTATTGTAGAATAAAAATATCATTTCGTCCAATAAGAAAGAGGTGTAGAATGAAACTTGTTTTTTTAGATGCCGATGGCACACTATTTCATCATGAAGGCTACATTCCAGATAGCGCAATTAAAGCTTGTATTCAAGCACAAAAAAACGGTCATAAAATCATTTTATGCACAGGAAGACAACGCATTGAAATCTTTGGTCCCATGTTAGAAATCGACTACGATGCGATCATTGCCGGAAGTGGTGCAACCATTGAATGCGAACATAAAATTATTGAAGAAAACACATTATCCAAAGAAGAAAGTCAATATTTATCAAACTACCTTCTTAAAAATAACATTCCAGCTAACTTTGAAAGCAGTACAGGCATCTATGCCACACAATATACAAAAGATACGATGTTAAAAATGGTCGAAGAACAATGTGCGGGTAAAACCCAAGAAGAAAAGGCCAAACATGGCCTTACGATTCTTACAAGTCAAATTACAGTTGTCGACAACATTCAAGACTTAATCTACAATAAAGTATCTGTCATTGACAATGGAAAAACACCCTACAAAAAGATCCAACAAGATCTTTCGGATAAATATGATGTAATTCCTGCAACATTTGCGCCTTTAGGAAAAGAAAGTGGTGAAGTCACATCCTACCATATCAATAAAGCAACAGGCATGGATGCCGTAGTCAGATACTTTCATGCCGACATCAAAGATACCATTTCGATTGGAGATGGCTTTAATGATCTTCCTATGTTTAAAAAAGCACATCTAAGCATCGCCATGGGTAATGCGCCACAAGAAATCAAAGATAAAGCAGATAGGATCACAACATCCCTAGAGGAGGATGGTATTTATCATGCCTTTAAAGAATTGAATCTGATTTAATGCAAAGCTCTTTCAAGGGCTTTTTCTTTTACCTGAATCATATTTGATTATGGTTGTAAGTAAATCTGAAGATCTTTTCTTGATTACACAAACAGAACACTACATTCCTAATTTTGAGCATGATTAGAAACACTCAAAAGAAGGCAGGATACTCCTGAAAGCGCCCTGCCTGTATATTATAGCGTGTACTCTAAGTTATTTTACAAGTTTAAAACATTCTACAGAATAGATTTTTGTAAGATATTGCATTTTTCTATTCTAAATAAGAGCTTTAATCATGAAAATATACTTCTTTTCCAACAAAAAATCCATTTTGATTTAATTGTGATACTCTTTACCTTCAATCACAATATAATCATCGATTTCAATTTGATTTATTATTTTCATAAGCAATCCTAAAATAATCCAAATCGGCTTTATATTTATCTTGCGCCGATAGACAAGTATCTATCAAATACCCTTTTTCATAATCCCACTCTTTTAAACCACAATGATAGAACACTTTAAAATGATTGTCATTAACCAGAACCATCAAGTTCCTCTTGATGATTCTTTACCTCATGAAGCTCTTCAAGAGCTTGCCTTTCCACAAGACATTTTACTACAATACCAATGTTTTTTATTTATCATGAGTTTGCAAAAGAGAAGCTTGAAAATTTAACTAGAATTTATAATTGTTTTGCTGGTAACTTATACCAGTCGTATGGAAATCCTAGTTTTTCAAATATTTCATTTACGTCGATTGAATTAACATTTTTCGACAAATGAACCATTCTTTTTCGAATTGAATTGTTAAAAGTAGTAAAGTTGCCTGGTGCAAGGAAAATTCTCATTGTCACAAAGACATTAAATACATCTTGTTTGCTATCATTATTTCCAATGTTATAAAGACTATGCAGCTCATTTAAATAATGTGCGTTTTCTTTGCATTTGAAACCAATAAACTTGTTACTATGAGCTGTGATGTTTCGTATTTCGTGAATGTTTTTTAAATAAGATAGTAATTTTTTTGAATCTAAATGAACGGTAGTTGTATTTAAGGCTTTATTTGAAAAATCACTGAATCTTTTGGCAATTTTATTCTGGTCTGATTGCTTCATTAGTTCATAAAATTGAACAACCTGGCCAAACGATAGATAATTCATAATCACCCAAAGAGGAACATTAAAATGATGATTCAAATAATGCTTGACAGAATTATCAATTTTTTCTCTTTCTTTTTGTGCAATTGTTTTAGAGATACCTGAAATTAAATTAACAGTTTTTGTGATTTTTGAGCAATCAAAATTATTCACGTTTAAATAAGAATAATCTTCTGAATGTGCTTCAGAAAAATAGTAAGCAATCATAGATTTTAAACACTTTTCAATATCAATAGTAGCCTTTAGAAAAATACTCTTTATTTCCTTATCAAAATAATAAACCGATAAAATTTCATTAAATGATACATCAGGTAAGTAATTATCTGTTCCACCCACCATAAAAAATTTCGAATAATAATTTATTACATTGTAATAATTGTTACAAAGCAAAGATAGTTTAGCAGCTTCCTCATCAGGTATGATCAGCCCTCTACTTTTTAAAATGCTAATTTGTTCGTCTAATGTTTTGAATGGTTTAGACATTTTTATATTCTCCTTCCAACAAAAAAAGCCTCCCAAAAACGAGAGACTTTCTTGCGCAAGTAGGTTCACTTAGAATTCTCTACCGCTATCCTTGCAATTATTCTACTAAATAATGTTTTAATTGTCAATTGCGATAACAATTATCTACGATATCCTTTAAACCCTACAATTATTAAATTAGTGCTCTTCTACGATTTCACTTAAACGATCAATACCCACTTGGATACGACGCAATGTTTCCTCTTTGCCTAAGATAAACGCAATTTCAATCGCTCCACCAGGAGTGAATTGTTTACCACTAACAGCTGTACGAACTGGCCACAATACTTGTCCATTCTTCATTTCCAATTCTTTTGGAAGAGCCAACAAACAATCATGTAAAGCTTCCATACTATCCCATTGATCAAATGCTTCTAAAGCAGCTTTGCTGGCTTTTAAAGCTTTTAAGGCAATCTCAGGATTTGTCTTCATCTTCTTATGACGATACATCTCTAAATCATAATCCACTAATGTATCAAAGAAATCAACACTCTCTTCGATTTGATTCAAGATATCAATACGAGGTTGAATGATTTTTGCGATCTCCTTTAAGTTATAAGGTCCATGAACCGCTTTTTCTAAGTATGGACGAACTGTTTCATAATAAGTATCTTCATCCATATTTCTTAAATAAACACCATTCATCCAAGTCAATTTATCAATATCGAAAATCGCTGGAGACTTAGAAATACGATGAATATTAAACACTTTGATCAATTCATCCAAAGTATAGATTTCCTGTTCAGTTTCAGGAGCCCAACCAAGTAAAGCGATATAGTTCATAATCGCATCTGGCAAATATCCTTTCGCAACTAAATCTTGGAAAGAAGCATCCCCATTACGTTTTGATAATTTGTGGTGCTCATCCTTCATTACAGGAGGTACATGCACATATGTAGGACGCTCCCATCCATATGCATCATAAATCAAGTTGTATTTAGGTGTACTTGATAAATATTCATTTCCACGAACAACATGAGAAATCTGCATCTGGTGATCATCAATAATATTCGCAAAGTTATAAGTTGGATATCCATCCGATTTAATTAAGATCTGTTCATCTAGAACATCTCCATCCACTTCAATACGACCATATACTTCATCATCAAAATATGTTTCACCAACATTTTTAATCGTTTGACGAATGACATAAGGTTCACCCGCATCTAATTTAGCCTGTACTTCCTCAGCACTCAAGTGCTTACAAGGATCATTGAACTTAAAAGAAATACCTAAGCTTTCAGCTTCTTTTCTTTGAGCCTCAATCTCCTCTTCACTACAGAAACAATAGTGAGCTCCACCTAATTTGATCAATTCTTCCGCATACCCTTTATACATAGGTAAACGTTCACTTTGAACATAAGGACCAAAGTCACCACCAATATCTGGTCCTTCATCCCAATTCAAACCACACTCTTTTAAAGTTTTATAAATAACATCTACAGCACCTTCTACTTTACGCTCTTGGTCTGTATCCTCAATACGCAATAAGAAGTCGCCACCTTCGTGTTTGGCAATTAAAAATTCAAATAAAGCCGTACGCAAATTTCCAATGTGCATATAGCCAGTTGGACTCGGCGCAAAACGAGTTCTTGTTTTATTCATAGTCTATATCATCCTTTCGCTCCTATTATAATAATACGAAACTAAAATTCTTTCAATACACCTAGAATCAAGTCTAGCTTTTCTTTTCGCGATAATTGTTTGATCCTGTACCCCAATTTCATTGCCGAAGATTTAGAATCACACTCTTTACTATATACCAACCTGCAAGGTCTTCTTGCCCGCGTATATTTTGCACCCCTACCCAAATTGTGCATCTTTAAACGATGTTTTACATTTGTTGTATACCCCGTATAATACGTATTATCCTTGCATTCTAATATATAAACATAAGCCTTTGTATCCATATGCCTATATTAACACAAAAGTAAGACAAATAAATGCCTTACTTTCTTAGTTTTTTATTGATTAAATGTAAAAGAATCACAAGTGCAACTAATCCTAAAGTCATATAGATATTTCCATGATATTCAATCCCTGTTGGAACATGAATCTTTCTATTTTCAAACTCAAATACATTCGAATCCAATTTCTTTGAATCCACATACAATGAACCATCAACCACTTTTACACAAAGCACTCGATCCGATTTATCATATCCCTTTGGAGCCTTTGTCTCTTTTAAATACATTTCTTGATTGCGCATTAAAATCGAAATTGTACCACTTCCCTTATATGAAGCAATCTTTTCTTTACATTCCTTATCTTTGTAGCTTGTAAATTCAATCTCATCTAAAATTTCCTGTTTCGTATCTTGATCCACCTTTTTTAGAATCAACTTTTCAAACGGACTATGCTTTGGATAAACTACCACACTATAAACAAGTTCATCTTCTTGCCATTGCGGAACACTAACTAACATTGGACGCATATTTTCATATCCACAAAGATCTACAGGATCTATAAAATACAAGCCTTGCTCAATATCTTCTACTTTGGCAATTCCTTTAGAATCTGTTTTAACATGTAAACCCTCCACATCTTTCTTTTGGATCTCATCACACAAATTTTCAATTTGTTCAGCATTGAATTCCACATTAAAATCCACATCTAAATCTTGAAATGCATCATTCAATACAAAATATCCATCTTCAAGTTTTGCGACTTGCACAAGCTTAAAATCCACATTTTCCTTCGATAAATCATCGATCGAATCTTGTAGTTCAATTGTGATTGAAGCAAGACTATTCGCATGGATTGGCATAATACTACATAAAAACATCATGATAAATAGAACTATTTTTTTCATCTTCTCACCACCTTAAATACAATCAAGAATACAACTGGAATTATTAGGAACAAAAATTCCCGCATCGAATACGATTTTCTTGGCTGATTCTTCTTTTTAGGAAATATACGTTTTGCCTTCACAACCAACCTTTTCGTATTGATACCATATGGCGTACATGTAACTAAACTTAAAAGATCTTGATCCTTTTCAATTGTCATATCCAAAATATCTTCTGGTTCTACCACAAAACTATCCACAACTTCATAAACCAAAGTTTTCTTACAAACATGAATATAGATTTGATCCTTTTTCTTTAATTCATCTAAACGCGTAAAAAGCTTTGCACTAGGCAAACCACGATGCCCCGTCAATATACAATGACTATTTTTACCTCCTACAGGTAAACTTGAGAATTCAAAATGCCCAATACCACGATTTAATACTTCATCACTCGTACCATGATAAATGGCAAGATCAACATCAATGACTGGAATCTGGATGGTGGCCATGATTTGTGTGGAAGTAAAATTCAAAATCGTGTCATAATTTTCTCTTTCTTGATTCAAAAATAATTGTTGATTGTATAGTTCAGCATTTAAATACGCATCCTCTACAAGCTTTTCTTGCGTTGTATCCTCTTCAAGATAAAAACTTGAAATTACATTTTCCATGCGGCTTTTGAAATACCAAATTTAAAAGGATTGGCAATACACAAAGTAAAAAGCCAAGAAAGAATAATAAATTATTCTTCCCTTTTCTTTTTACATACATAAACCATAATGCCTGCACCCGTAACCACACACAAAATTGTGCCAAAAGATCCTGTCACAGGAAGTTTTGTACCTGTTTTATTAATGACTTTAAAACCAATGATCGCATCCGACTGACTTACATTCAATGGTGTATTAAAACTTGAAGCCTCTAATTTCAACAAGCCATCTCCATTTGAACGATAGTTATTTCGATTCTCAACAAACTTAGGCGAAATCGTAAGCTCAATTGGCTTTTGCAACAATTGATATCCAGCCGGCGCTTTTGTTTCTTTTAAATAATACGTACCCTGATCTAAACCATAGATTTCAAATTCACCATTCTCATTGGAGACAATATCTTCACTTTGACCATCCGTAACGACATAGCCACTATCCGTTTTCTTCATTTTCACTTGATCACGCATAGCCGCATCACGATACATTTTAAAAGTAGCTCCTTTTAACTTTACATTCTTCTCATTACTCTTTAACCCATTCAATTGATATGTATAGCACACCACACAATCCCAAGGCGATTGTCCCTTCGATTCATTTTGTGGATCATTTGAGAAATTTACACGAACCTTATTTTCATATCCTCTTTTAGAAATTTTAGGTACCGCACTCTCATTCAAATAAGCCGTGTACGATAAAACTATAGAATCTCCTTTATTGATGTTAGGAATTTGTTTTAAATCTGTAAACGTAATTTTAAAGCCACGATCCGTTGCAGTATATGTATACTTATTTTGAACAACGAATTGATCTTTGATTTTTAATCTCACACTATCTTCTCTTAAAGATAAACATGGATCCATTTCATCCTCAAACTCAAAGAAATATGTTTTATATCCACTCATATCTGGCACTTTCGATACATATTTAAATGGAATATCTTGATTGATCTCAAAATCACCCATATCATTCCAACCAATCGAATTGTCATCTTCATATACCTTTTTTTCAACACTTGGATAATCCGACTTGATCTGCATGACGACTTTTGGACTTGCCGTATTCACCATCGTCAATGAACTTGCACCATGTGTATTGATGACATTGGTAACTTCATCAATCAAATAAAATCCATATGCCAATTTATCAATCACAATATTCCCATTGACATCTGTACTTTCTACATGAATGATATACGAATCTAAGTTCATAATTGCATTTTGAACTTGCTCGATAAACTGACGATACTCACTTTGATTGTTTGAATTATTTAATGAGCGCATATAATCAAGCACATCTTGATCATCTACACTCCGATTCAATTTAGTACTTACAATTTGTTTGATTTTATAAGCATATACAGGATTTAATGTATAACTAGTAGAGGCATTATCACTTGAATTTTCTACATCAAACAACTTATACATACGAAAAGTTTTTCCATTCATCGGCTGTTTATCATGAGCCTGAATGACAATACTTGCACTTCCCTCTTCAAGCATACAAATACCATTTGTGACTTCCACTCTTTTATCTTGTGCATATACAGGTGTTGTCACTAAAGACAACATCAACAATCCTGTATAAAATAAATTTCTTTTTTTCATTCCTTCTCCTTCAATTTCTTAGCCATCAAAAAAATACCCATCACACTCATAAATAAAACTTTTGCACTACCCGTATGCGGAAGCTTCACCATTCTCTGATTGATAAACTCCATATTTATTGTTCCATTTTCATATAAACCATTTACTTTTTCTTGGTTGATATATACATCAAATTGGTTATTTACGGGCACAAAATCTGTGTTTAAACAATACACTTGTTTATTCACTCGATAACCTGCAGGAGCCTTTACTTCCTTTACATAATAGGTTTCCTTATTCTTTAAACCATCAAATACCACAACACCATCTTGCGTTGTCTTTTCTTCTAAACACTCTAGACATTTCTCATCTTTAAATAAGCCAAATACGGCACCATTTAAAAGTTCATTTCGATCATTCTTCTTTTGAATCTTTAATGAGAAAGGTTTCACTTTATTTTCCACTTTAATTACAGAATTGACGCCTGTAATACTTCCATTTTCTAGAACCTCAAATTCAATTGGATTTGCATCCAACACATACCCATCGATTGTTTTAAATTCTTGTAGCGTATGTTTACCACTTGAAAGAGCCACAAATTCAATTTCACCCTTTTCATTTGTGGTATCTTGCCCAATATAGAATGATCCATTCACAAAATGCTTAAAGGTCACATTCGACAACGGAATATCTGTACCTTCTTGCACCTTTACTAGTTTTAAGGAATTCGCTTTGTCCACTGCATTAAAATATTTAAAACTATTAAAATGTGTCGACATTACATTCTTTTCTTCAAGCTTTTGAACAAAGATTGTTGGATCTAATAAATAGCCTTTAGGAGGCACAACCTCTTGTACTGTGATCGTTCCTAGTGGTAAACAAACCATTCCATCCACATCTTTATAGAAGGCATCTCCACTAATTTTATGTGCATCATCCATTAAGATCTTTCCATCAGCATCTGTTTTCATTAGCCACGTACGCAATGGAGATTTAGCACTTGATTCTTGATCATAAAACTTGAATTCATATTGCGCATCTTTTAAAGGTTTAGATTGATCATCCTTATCCTTTTTGACTAACATCAAATTCACAAGATTTGTATAAGGAACATCCGATACAGCCACTTCTACAACTTGATTGCTCTTTACGTCCACAGGATATACCGTATCATTTTTGGCATATCCCTTTGGTGCACTGATTTCACGAACATAATATTTCGCAACACTTAAATTCGAAATGACATTGGAATTTCCCTTTTCATCAAGAAGAAATTCACCCATCTTCTTAGTACAACCAGAATCACTGTATAAACCATACTTTGCATCTTTTAATGTATACATTACATTGTTTGTGCTTACATCACTTAATCGACTGCTCTTTTTAATTTGAACACTTCCCTTAGGACTATTTACACCATATGCCAATTTTTGAATGCTCGTCATGACACCTTGCCAGTTATAAGCTTGTCCTGCAACATCGACAAAATACACATCATAACCACTTGGTTCCGCTTTTGAAGTGACTTCATTCCATAATGCACTGACCGCATTATTCCAGTGATATCCATTGGAAAGTGCCTTACTGATACAATTTGACGAATAAGCATTCGAAACCAATTCATCCGTTAATACAATGGCAGCACTTTCGCCATAACGACTCGTCAATATATCACCTGGCCCGTTATAGCCATAATATAAACATTTTTTCAAATTCGCATTACTTACTAAATAAGGATCGGATGTAACACTTCCACTCGATGGGCTGGCATTCAATCCTTGTGCACAAAAGGCATAGTGTGAATTCGATAATTGATATAGACAATTGGCAAGATAATGTCCATTACGATCTGTATAGCGATGATGGAAAACATTTGTGACACTTTGAGATTTTGCCATCATAAAACTAGAACTTGATTCGAATCCAGCACTATATCGATCGAGTATCATCAATCCATTTTGCATCAAATATGCATCGGCATAATCATCATAGAAATCCTCTTCTAAAATATAGTTTTCATCACAATAGTCGACTAATCCATAGGTTTCTGCCTTTTCTTTTCGCAACTGAATAAATTCAGGCGTATTTACATTTTGCTTACTATATTCATCCATCATCTCCATTTCTTTTTCACTCAAACGATATGTTGTTGATTCATTGGCATGCACCATTGTCAAAGAAAGAAACAACACCATAAGAATACTCATACATATATAAATCTTCTTTTTCATTTCTTCACCCCCTTGTTTATATACTCTTTTCTTCTCACCTATAATTGTGACAAGCCAATGTGAAAAGAACGTGAATTTCCATCAATTTCAAACGATTGCACCTATCTGATCTAAAACGCAAAAAAACAAGTGCTTTACATGAAAAAACACTTGTAAAAAAATAACCAATAGTGTATTATAAATAGGCACATTGGGGTATAGCCAAGCGGTAAGGCATCAGACTCTGAATCTGACATTTCCTTGGTTCGAATCCAAGTACCCCAGCCATGCCTAGTACAGAGAAGAGATTCTCTGTTTTTTTTTGCATTTCCGACACTATACCGACATTTATTCCGACATTTATTCCGACATTTTCAAATTTATTTCCGACATTACCGACAAAAAAACACCTATCAAATAATGACAGATGTTTATACAATTACTTTATCACAATCCAACGACCATCTTTTTTATTTCCAATTCGCTCAATTCTTCCAATTTGTTTAAGCCTTGTTAAAGCACGTTCAACAGTTCTTTGGCTTAAGCCTATTTTTTCAGACATTTTTAATGCTGAATCATCTGGATTTGTTAAAATAGCTTTCAAAACTTTTTCTTCTGAGGGTTTTAACAATGCATGTTGCACAGTATTTAATTCTTGAACAATTGTTTTATTTGATTTTTCCATCACTTCTTTATCAAAATGAATTGTACATTTAATATAATTATTCTCAATTTCAAACGCCTCTTCACCATAACGCTCTACAATTGTTGGAATACCATGTCCTGTATGTTCTACAAGTCCCATACTCAAAAAAATACGCATTAACGTAACATTTCTAGGTTTACTTATCCCTTCGAAAAACTGTTTTTTTGTCCGACCATTTGGAAGCCCCCCATGCGATAAAATTTCAATACGATCACTAAACATAGATATTTGTGGTTCTGTAATCGTCCAATCATTATGCACCAATGCATTCAAAATTGCTTCATTCACACAATCAATGTCGTATAAATATGTATCAACACGAGGGCGCACTGTCGTATCTGAAATACAGATGTTCTCAGCAATCAATCGATTCTTAATTTTTGTATAAGAAGTTAATAGACAACCATACCCAAAATTACTAGTTTCTGAAATAGAGGCTTTATTCGACCCATGAAATTTCACAAAAATCAATGGAATATTATTTCGATCTGCCAATAATTCTCCTAATAAGTTATATTCACCATTTTGATTTCTTAAATTTAGATTCTTTACAAAAGAATTATTATCTAGAACATGATATCCTTTTTCCGCATAATAAATCTTCAATTCTCTAAAACTCAGATCTGCCATACTCGATTTCTTTTTCAACATATATTCATTATCTATGAAATTTTGTTCATATCGAATCTTAATTTGTTCAGGAGTCATTTCTTTACATGCGGTTCCAATTCGAATGATACAACCATTTGACGAAAAACCATATTTTTTTTGACAATAAATATTGCGAACTCCCTTTGAGATATTCAAAACAATTAAAGCTTTTTTTTCATCAAACCGAACTTCTGTTGTAATCTCATCTTGCGGGTTTGGTTCAATCTGCCCTGTAATGACATCCGATATTTTTCTTAAAGTTTCATCTAATTTATCAACTCCAACTACAGTACCATCATCTTTAACACCTACAATTAAAGTTCCACCATCCGAATTCAAAAAAGATACTATTTCTTTAGCAATTGAATCTGTATATTTTTCTTTTAATTCCATAGTTTGTGTTTCATAATATTTAACCATTTATATCACTCAACTAAATTATATTGTTTAACCGTCATTTATTCAATATTACCGTCATAATTTTGTCGGTATAACACTAAAAAAAAGAGAGCCTAGGCTCTCTAAATGTGTGAATTAACGATTGAAGAAGAAATTAGGAATTTGTTCATCATTCGAGTTGTTTTCAACACTTGTTACAACACCTGAATTTACAGGAGCTTGAACTTTTGGTTCTGTAAATAATGCATCATTCGCAACTTGTTTGATGACTGGTTCAGTACGTCTTTTACGTTGTTTTTCTTTTGGTTCTTCAAATCCTGTCGCAATAACAGTAACGATAATCGCATCACCTAATTGTTCATTGATTGCGATACCGAAGATGCAGTCAACATCTCCACCAGCCGCATCTTGGATTACAGATACAGCATTTTGAGCATCAAATAAGCTAACTTTGTCACCACCAGTGATATTTACGATAGCGGATTTAGCACCAGAAATTTGTGCTTCCAATAATGGAGATTGGATTGCCTTTTCAGCAGCAGAAATTGCTTTGTCTTCTCCTTCTGCCATACCAATACCGATCAATGCACGTCCTTGGTTTTGCATAACGCTACGAACATCCGCAAAGTCTAAGTTAACCAATGCAGGAACCGCAATCAAATCAGAGATTGTTTGAACACCTTGACGTAATACATTATCTGCAGCTTGGAATGCTTCTTCGATTGGTTTACGTCCAATCACATCCAATAAGTTGTCATTTGATACTATGATCAATGAGTCAACATATTTTTTCAATTCTTCAATACCATCTTTTGCATTATTTGCACGACGACGACCTTCAAAAGTGAATGGACGAGTCACAACTGCAACTGTTAAAGCCCCTTCTTCTTTAGAAATCTTTGCGATCAATGGAGCAGCACCAGTACCTGTTCCACCACCCATACCAGCAGTGATAAATACCATGTCGCTTCCTTTTACTGATTCGCGAATTTCAGCTTCACTTTCTTCAGCTGCTTTACGTCCATATTCTGGATTACCACCAGCACCTAGACCTTTTGTAGTTTCTTTTCCTAAAACGATTTTATTATCGCAAGGAGAATTTTTCATTACTTGTACATCTGTGTTGCAGATATAGAAATCAACACCTTTAACACCATCAGCAACCATGCGGTTAACGGCATTGGATCCACCACCACCAACACCAAATACTTTAATATTTGCTACTTGATTAAATTCAGTCATATAATATTTTCCTCTCTTTTTATTCTTCTTCCGCTAAAATAGCGTTCTTTAATTTCTTTGTAAATCCACCTTCAACACTTGATGCCTTTTGATTGATTGAATCAATACTTGCCTCCAATTCATTATTGTTAGCACTGATTCGATCATCATGGTGAATACGATTGATATCTTGCCAAGCATATGCCATACCTAAGCCACATACAAACGCACCATCTCTTGCACCAATTGCTTGTTCTTGATAGATCATTGCATTCGCATTGAAAGATTTATCTAAATCCTTCAACACAGGAATATTACTTCCTTGTCCGGTAATGACATATCTAGATTTTCCTTGGCGAACAATTGGTAAACATGCATCATTGACAGCTGCAATCCATTGACGAATACGAGGTAAACAAGCTTTCGCAAGTTCATTTGCCGTAATCTCAACACGCATATCTTCTCTTTGTTCAATATAAATGATCACATCACTATTTTCATCTTCTTGACCTGAGAAAATATTTTGCAACAATCTGTAACATACTTCATCACTCAACTTATATTTCTTTTGAATATCTTCAATAAACCATAAATATCCAAAATCCAATGTTGTACAAGTCATCAAACGACCTGTGCTAAACAAAGCTAAAGTAGAATGATTCTGTTCCAAATCAATTTGAATTGTAACTCTTTCTGTACTCTGTGCTAAAGCAGCTGTTTCCTGACCAATCGCAAATGAATCTAAACATAGATCTAAGATTTCAAGATTTGCCTGCTCAACACAACGAGCATATGAATAAATCGTTTCCTTATCCGCATATAATAAGTCTACATCCATCATGAAATCTTCACATTCCTGATTCAATGGAAGCTTTTGACTTACTGTACCATTTACTTCATAAGTAACCTTATTCGCATTTACAAATTCTACATCTTCATTCAATCGTTTTTGAATCGCGTTTTTATATCCTTGCTGAATATGGAATAAACGAATGTTCTTCGTTCCATCTTCAATTTGCACACGTACCTTTTGTGAGCTACGCATTACATTTACACTAGGAACAGCCAATAATACACGTTCAATTCGGTATCCTAAAGCTGCCTGTGCATTCGTTATAGCTTGACGAATGGCTGTAACAATAGCACTTTCATCGACAATCTTTTGATTTTTATCTACACCTGAACAAGCAACTCTTTCTGTTCTTAAAACGTTGTAACGAGCTTCAAATATCTCTAAAACGATAAGACGAATCTCTTGATCAGCAATTTCGATAGCCGCATAAACTCTTTTCTTACTCATTCGACGTCTCCTTTTTACATACTACTTAACAATAATACCATAATTGAATTAAAAATAGAAGGCTAGTCTTTAAAATCAAATGAGAAAAAAACAGGAGTATCCAAGCCTAGGATACCCCCTATATTGTTAATTTGCCTCCAACATTTTAAATGCTTTTTCCTTAAATCTTTTCTTACACAAATAATAATCCACCAATAAAATAATCAATGAAAAATCTACCTGTACAGGAAAGAACATTTTAAACAAAACACAAAGAAGTAAAGATAAACCATCCAAATAGATAAAGTCACGAACTAGATTATATCTTCTTAAAGTACGATACTTTGTACGAACATTGATAAATGAGAATACGAATGCTAGACAACCAACAATCGCATCCACACTAAAATTAACAACATAACTCGAAAACAAGACGGCCTTTAAAAAGAACAAAGTCAAAGTCACACTCATCACAAGCATCATGTTACAAATCTTTAACTTTTCATCATCCCGACAAACCATCTTTTCCGCATGTTTTTTAAAAGAAGAACTCTTAGAAAATTGACGATACAAACGATCGATCTTCTTATCAAAATCATCCTCTTTTTTATTTTGGAGAATTTCAATCATCAATTCCTTTTTCGCATCGATCAAATCCGACTTCTCTATTCTTTGAACAACTACTTCTCTAGACATACCGATTCAGCTTCATCGATCTGCACATTTGTTTCATAGAATTCCTTCAATGCGATAATCGCATATTCCGTATCCTTAACACCGGCTGTTTCAAAACATGAGTGCATCGCAAGCTGAGCTAAACCAAAATCAACCGCATGAATACTTACCTGCGTATTTGATAAGTTACCAAGTGTAGAACCTCCAACACTGTCACTACGATTCGCAAAACTTTGTACTGGCACATTTACATTTTGACAAACCCCTGTAAATAACGCACGACTAAACGCATCCGTTGTATATTTCTGGTTTGCACTTTCCTTAATGACAATACCACCATTCATTGTGACATAGTTAACGGCATCTGTCTTTTCAGGATGATTTGGATGAAGTGCATGTGCATTGTCACAACTTACTAAGAAAGTTTTTGCGATAGCCTGATAATACTCTTCTTCTGTTTTATGTAAACCATTATTGATACGGTGCAATACATCTTTTAAGAAAGTAGACATAGCTCCTTGCTTTGTATTTGAACCCACTTCTTCATTGTCGAAGCAACAATATACATTTACACTCTTCTCATTTTCAGCCTCCATAAAAGCCTTCAATGAAACGAATGCACATTGTAAGTCATCCAATTTAGGACTTGAAACAAATTCATTTTCCAATCCCCAAACTAAACCTTTTTGACGATTGACTAAGAATAAGTCTTTACCTAAAATATCCTCTGCCTTAACACCTAATTCATCCGCAACCATCTTGTCAAAAGCACCCTTTTTAAGTGCACCACAAGAGAACATTGGACATAAATCGATTTGACGATTATATTTATAACCATTATTCACTTCACGATTAAAGTGAATAGCCACATTTGGAATCATCAAAATATCTTTATCGATATATAATAATTTAGATTCAATCTTCGAACCATTACGAACAAGCACACGACCGGCAACACTTAAAGGACGATCAAACCAAGTATTATCGATCATACCACCATAAGCCTCTACATCTAGACGCAAATATTCTTTTGGTCCTTCAAGTTCTGGCACACTCTTTACTTTATAAGTTGGAGAATCCGAGTGACTTGCACACATTTGGAAATGATAAGAATCTAGATCCTTACCCACCTTAAACGCAATCAAACTTGAGTGGTTACGAATTGTATAATATTTTCCACCCTCTTTAACATCCCAAGCACAAGATTCAGGAAGATATGTAAATCCATCTTCTTCTAAATAAGTACGAATCGTTTTGATTGAATGAAACATACTTGGACTTGATTCAATAAATTGAATTAATTCATTTGAAATTTCTATTGTATTCATTATAAAAACATCTCCTCAACTATATATAATTATCCACAAATATGAAGAAAAGGCAAAATTAATTTTTTGCCTCTTTTTTCTTGATTGCTGGTAAAATCAAACCTAAAGCTGTTAATACAACTGGTGTGATAATATTTAAGACTGTTGTATACATATCTCCTGCTTTATACATACCAAGTAAGCAGCAAGCAGCCGTTAATACAAAGCACCATGCACCAAATACAATCGCAACTGTGTTATTCTTCACAAATTTATAGTCACGGTGGAAAATATCTGTTTTCTTACGCAACATAACATAAGCGAAGAATACCCATAAGTAACGCATTGGCATTGTTACTGAGTTTAACTGCGTCAACTGACGAAGTACTGTATCTGCATTTGGAACTAAAGCCTGAGCTAAGATGATTGCACCTGCAAGAATATCAACCATGATGATACCATTTGAATAAGCACCTGCATCATTTTTGTGTAACAACTTAGTTGGAATATATTGACGAGCATCTTCGTTATCCAATAACATTCGTAATGGAGCATCGATACTAATTACTAATGTAGAGAATTGTCCAATACAGTTACAAGCTGCATAAACAATCATCAACACATTACCCATACCATAGTATTCACCTAATCTTTGGAATGCCCAATAAGAACCATTCGCATTGTATGAGTCAAAGTTTGCATCGATTACAGCTGGATCAAACATCATACCCATTGCGATTGTACCAAAAATAGCACAGATGATAACCATGATAGCCGCAAAAATCATACTCTTAGGGAAACCTCTTGAAGGATCTTCAACTTTATTTACATAAGGTGAAATCTTTTCACATCCACCAACCGCAAAGACTAAGATTGACAATGAACTGAAATATTTCCAGTCAAATGTTGGAATTAAGTTTTTGAAGCTAAAATCCATAGCTAAATATCCACCATTTGGATTGATTGCTGGAGCCGCAAACATCATTACGATATAAAGAATACTCATAACGAACATACTAGAACCAGCGATTGTTGCCATCTTCTTCAATGGATTTAAACCACGACTTGCTACATAACTGAATAGTAATAATACAGCCAATGTCGCAAACTGAACAGCTTTTGTGTTAAAAGATGCATAAGTTTCTGAGTTTTGGAAGATCATCCAGCTTAATGCTTTTAAACCACCAGAACCCTTTGAAGCAATGTACGTAATGTGACATGCCCAATAAGTCCAACCTGCATAGTATGCAGCCTTAGGACCTGTTGTTTCGTGAATCCAAGAACTTACACCTCCACCTGAATTTTTGAATGCTGAACCTAACTCACCTACCATTAAAGCATAAGGTACGAAGTAAAGCGCAAACATCAAAATCCAAGAAAAGATAACTTGAATTCCGTTGAAGTACATAAATCCGTTTAGTACGTTTCCAAATCCCCAAAGTGTAGAAAAGCACATAAACGCAAGTGTGTACCACTTCATTTTTTGTGAATCATTCATTTTACTCTCTCCTCTTTCACTATATATATAATTTTCATATATAAAAATGGTTTTGTCAACTCTCATTTATATGTCTCACCAAAAAAAGCGCCTATAATAGACGCTTATTCTAAAGTTACCTCAATCTTTGTATCTGTGGAAATCGTAGTACCCTCTTCAACATTTTGACTTGTTACTTTACCATAACCACTCGTTTTTATACCAATCCCCGTCAACTGCCAGAACACCGTAATATCCTTACGCGTCCAACCCGTCATATTTGGCATTGTGATCTTACTGCCATTTGTCAACACAAAGATGCGATCATTTGAATTGATTGTGATATTCGCATCTGGATATTGACCCACTACACTTGTACCATCCCCAATTACTTCAAAATGCACTTTTTTATCTTTCATCTTCTCATGTGCATAATCAATCGTATGATTCACTAAACTTGGCATCGAATAACTCTCCCACTTCTCATACGTATCTTGTGTCTGTGTTGTAGGTGTTGTCGAAACACCATATGTCTGCAGCGTATCACGCATGATTTTTTTAAATGGCTCTGCCGAATACGAAGTAATATTTGTGGAAACCAAGCCATAATATACCATGACCTTTGGATCATTTGCAGGCGCTGCTGCCATGACACTTGAAGTATGATAAGCCGGATCATATTTACCTAAGTTTTCATTATAGATCTGTGCCGTTCCCGTTTTCATCAATAGATCGATACCATCAATTTTAAAGCGATGACCACTCGCCCCTTCATCCGTTACATGCGACATCAATTCCTGCACTTCTTTTGCGCTTTGAGATGATATCGGTGTACCCACAGCCTTTTTCTTATACTTCTTTACAGTCTGTTTTGTATCACTATCTACAATCGAATCAATGACATAAGGACGCATCATTGTTCCATCATTAAAAATGGAAGTATAAGCCTGACAAAGCTGCAAAACTGTAATTGAACTTGCCTGACCAAATCCAGTCGACAAATAATCGGTTGGAAGTCCCACATTCTTTACACCTAAAGACTGCGCTACATAAGGTGTATTTACCTTTTGAAAGAATCCAAACTTATCTAAATAATCACAATACTGGCTATAATTGACATAATTAGCCAACAACTCACAAATCCCAACATTACTTGAGAAAGCCAAGCCTTGATCAAATGTGATCGTACCAAAATCTTCATCTAAGGCATCGGCAATATATGGATATGGCGTCTTAGTACCAATCGCAACACGAGAAATCTTTGCGGTATTTGGATCATAGTTATACCAAAATTGATACGATGAAAAAGTTTGATTATAAGGATACACATTTGTATCCATCGCAATCGCATATGTAAATGGCTTCATTACCGAACCAGGCTCATACGTACTTGTACTAATCGCATCTTGATAGCTAGGAATTTCTTTATGTTCATTCTGATCAAATGTAGGATAGCTTGCCCAAGCCAAAACTTTACCTGTTTCCACTTCCATCACAATACACCATGCTGATTTCGCATTTTCATTTTCCATCGTAGCCTGCAATTGACTTTCAACCGTCGACTGCAAACTTGAATCTAATGTTAAAACAACATCATTTCCATTTTTAGCTTGTTCAATCACTTTCGTCGTACCCGGAAGCTTAGAACCATCCACTGTCTGTTGATATTGTTCCGAACCATTTTTCCCCTTCAACAATTCATTTAACGATAATTCAAGTCCCATCTTGCCTTCAATTGATTGCGTATCTTCATCAAAAGCTGCAAATCCAACAAGATTGGAAGAATAAGGAGTGGCAGGATAATAACGAGATACCGCATCAATAAAGCCAATGCCATCAATCTTTAATTTTTTGATTTCCTTCATGGCACTTTTTTTGATACGCTTCGTACCCGTACCCAATTCCGTTTGCGATTTTCCCGCCTTTTTTGCCGACTTCATAATTTTAATAAGCGTCTTCTCATCCACTTCATCACCTAATACACTCTTCAATTTTTTGGCCGTAGACTCAATATTCTTTACATAATTCGGATTCCCATTGGCATCTACAACTCCCGAATCTAAATAGGCAACGATTGTGTAGGCTTTACTCTGTTGTGCAATGACAGTATGATTACGATCATAAATCGTTCCTCTTTTTGCCGTAACTGTCTTTTCCACAATACTCGATGCGATACGTTTATCCAATACATCTTTTTGCGACCATAAATGCCTGTGTGTGACCATAGTGAAAAGAACATTAGCTACCACTAATGTTCCAATAAATGCCATCCGTAAAATCATTTTAAAGAGTTCATTATTACTTTTTCGAACCGACATTATACATCACCACTCCATCTAGTCATTCATTACATATATATTATTTTCACTATCAGAGACTTCATTGTCAAGCATTCCTAACAATCTGCCCTTTTCCTGTAACGTATTGACTTCGTTTTGGAGCTCTTCTACAGTTTGTTCCTTTTGAGCAATCTCACTAGTCAATTCACTTTCTTGAACCGAAAGCGAAAGATTCATCGAACTTACATATGTTTTTGATGCAAAGTAGAAGACCAATGACAACACAAATAAAGTTAAAACAAGCGCACCTGTTAAATTAAACTTTCTTTGCATATGCATCATCCTTTCTTCTCTATCCCTCTTAGTTTTGCGCTATGCGCCCTATTATTCATTTCTAATTCTTCACTACTTGCTAAAACCGGTTTTCGATTTACCAGCTGATATTCTAAATTTTCTGTCCCCACTTGTGGCAGCCTCTTATTGACCTTTTTGGCAACGGCCACCTCTTTAAAAATCTCTTTTACAATTCGATCCTCTAAAGAATGGAATGTAATAACCGCCATTCTTCCATGTGGATTCAACATCGTTAATCCATCATGCAATACAGTCTCTAATTGTTCTAATTCATGATTTACTTCAATACGAATTGCCTGAAACGTTTGTTTCGCTGGATGCCCCTTCTTTCTTAAAACAGCCACTGGAAGCGCCGATTTAATCACATCCACCAATTCAAATGTCGTTTCGATTGGTGCAGTTTCTCTAGCCTTACAAATCTTGTCAGCTATTTTTACCGCAAAAGGCTCTTCGCCATAACGCTTTAAAATACGAATCAAATCTTCTTTATCATACGTATTCACTACAACATAAGCATCTAATTCTTGTGATTGATCCATACGCATATCTAAGCGTGCATCCCAACGATAGCTAAATCCCCTTTGTGCATCATCGAATTGCGGGCTTGATACACCCAAATCCATAAATATACCATCCACAAAATTTACACCGCGCTTAGCTAATTCACTCTTTAAATTTTCAAAAGGAGAATGAATCAAAGTAAATTGATCTCCAATTGCCTTTAAACGCGGCATGCTTTCATCAATCGCATTTTGATCACAATCAAACGCATATAAATGTCCACTTGTTAAACGTTTCAAGATTTCACTACTATGTCCCCCTCGACCTAGTGTGCAATCTACATAGATCCCATCTTCTTTTATTTGTAGCATGTCAATCGATTCATTCAATAATACACTAATATGTTCCATTCATTACTACCCCATAATTTCTGATAAGTGTTCGGCCGCTTCTTCAAAAGATGCACTCTGCTCTTCTTCTAAAGCTTCCCAGCGTTGTTTAGACCAAATTTCCAAATGGTTCGCAACACCTATAATCAAACATTCTTTTTCAAGAGAAGCCAAGGCGATTAAAGAGGATGGAATTAAAATTCGACCCTGACTATCCATTTCACATTCTGCTGCTTTTGACAACATCATACGCTGATACATACGTGCGTCTTTATTTGTCGAAGGCAAAGTTGATAGCTTTTGATACACTTGCTGCCACTGCTCTACCGTATATACATACAGGCATCCATCAAGTCCTCGGTTTACGACAACATGTTCACCTAGTTCCTCACGGAACTTAGCTGGCATAATCAATCGCCCCTTACGATCTATGTTATGCGCGTATTCCCCCATGAACATGTGTCTTCACCCCCACTCTATGACACAATATGCTACTTTGTACCACTATAATACATCATTCTATCTAAAAACGCCACAAGATTATCAAAAATTGTACTAATTTTTTTATTTCATAGTTAGTCAAATAATAACCTCATATTTAATCCTCATTTGTTGTTTGATTGCGCTTACACGCCTATTTTTAGCGATTTTCTTTTGACAAACATATACACTCTGATATAATTCGAACGTACAAGGGAGAGATGATATGAGTTTTCTATATTTTATTTTGGGACTTTGTCCCATTTTGTGGCTAATATTTGCGCTAACCGTACTTGGATGGCCCACATATAAAGCTGCCTTTGGTTCTTTAATTATTTCTGCACTATTATCTATAGCGATTTGGCAACAAAGTTTTCTAAATACGATTAGTGCTTGTGGGGAAGGTTTCTTAATGGCCCTATGGCCTATTATTGTTGTGATTATCGCAGCTGTATTTACATATAATTTGTCATTACGTACACGCGGCATGGAAATCATTAAACAAATGATTACCAGCGTTTCAAGTGATAAACGAATCTTAGTCTTATTAGTTGCATGGTGTTTTGGAGGATTTATGGAAGGTATGGCCGGTTTTGGAACTGCCATTGCCATTCCTGCAAGTATGCTTGTAGCTTTAGGTTTTGAGCCTTTATTTTCATGCTTAGTCTGCCTGATTGCTAATGGTGTTCCTACTCCATTTGGATCTATTGGTATTCCAACCGTTACTTTGGCAAATTTAGTTGGACTTGAAAATACCCAATTGGCATTTACCCAGACACTTCAATTAGCTCCATTTATGTTGCTATGTCCATTCTTAATTGTCATGGCAACTGGAAAAGGTGTTAAAGCATTTAAAGGCGTTACAGCTGTAACTTTGGTATCAGGACTTAGTTTCTTAATTCCACAAATGATTGTCGCTAAATTTGTAGGAGCTGAACTTTGTGTTGTCGTTGGAAGTGTATGTTCATTATTATGTACAATTCTATTCGGTTCAAAAGTTAAGCCAAATCCAGAATATGAAATGAAGCTAGAGACAGCCGAAAAAATCACTGTTAAAAAAGCATTGACAGCTTGGTCTCCATTTATCTTTATCTTCATCTTCTTATTATCCACTTCAAAATTAGTAGCTCCAGTCAATACATTCTTATCTCAATTCGCATCATCAGCTACTATTTATACAGGAGAAAATCCAAGCACAATGACATTTACTTGGATCAACACACCAGGTGTATGGATCTTCTTGTCGGCAATTCTAGGTGGATTGATTCAAAAAGCTACATTTAGAGATTTTAAAGTGGTATTTATTGCCACAATCAAACAAATGTCACAAACCATTATCACAATGTTATGTGTACTTGGATGTGCTAAAATAATGGGATATGCAGGTATGATCGCAAGTATCGCATCCTTTGCGATTGCCGTAACTGGAAGTTTCTATCCATTCTTTGCTCCATGGATTGGATGTTTAGGGACATTTGTGACAGGATCAGGAACAAGTTCAGGCGTATTATTTGGTGCCGTACAAGAAAGTGCTGCTCAAAGCTTGCATGCCAATCCATATTGGATCGTCGCATTAAATTCACTAGGTGTTGCTGCTGGTAAAATGTTATCACCACAATCCATCGCAATTGCACTTAGCAGTGTAGATGGACAAGGACAAGATTCAAAACTATTATCAAAAATCTTACCATATGGTGTTGCTTTCATTATCACAATGAGTTTTGTGGCTTATTTTGGTCAGAAGTTCTTCTAGTTAAAAGAAAAAAAACATGGCTTAAGGAAATTCCTTAAGCCATTTTTATTGCCTGTACAGCTACACATCCAGGACCTCCCTGCGTAATAAATGCAGGAGATAAAGGATAAATCACAACTTTTGCGCCATCAAAAGTTTCATTGATTTTCTTTTCAAACATCATTGCCAATTCTTCATTAAACGCATGAGAAATGTAGAATGTATAATTTGAATCAAAACCATTATTTTTAAAATCTTCAACCACCATATTGACAGCCTTTTTATAAGTACGACTTACGCCAAATTTGTCTAAACCCATGCCATCTACGCCTTTTTTCAAAATTGGAATTAATTTTAATGCGCCACCAAAAGTAGCAGCTAACCCTTTGATTCTTCCACCACGAACTAAGAATTGAAAATCTACAGGAACTAAATAAGACTCTTCCTGCATACGACTTTGTACGATCATCATCACGATATCTTTGGCTGTCGCACCATTATTAGCCATTTCTAAAGCCGTATCCACAATTAAACGATGAGGTCCACATAATGTTTGTGAATCTACTACATGAACTAAATCTGGATTGTCACAAGAATTTTTAGCCATCATAGCCGTTTGATACGTACCACTCAGTCCAGATGCCATTGCGATATCAATGACTTCATCTCCATCTTTAGTCAATTCATTATATAAGTCTATCTTTTCACCTAGACTTGGCTGTGATGTTTTTGGAATCCTGTGCTCTTCAATCATCGTTAATAATTGTGTACTCGTGATATCCTCAAAATCTCGATATGTTTGTGCATCAACAGTAATATTCAAAGGAACAATCGACAACCCTTTTTTCTTTGCCGATTCAATCGAATACAAAGTCGACGAATCAGAAATAATATGAATCATTCTTTTTTTACCTCTCTTTAGATAAACAATAATATAGATATAACAATAAGTCAATACATCTAGTATTAATTTCTAGATTGTGTAACAATTTATTTTATGTTACACTATAATCATGAAAAATTATACATTTCCTAGATGGAACGACTTACCTGAAATTGAACTCTACATGGATCAAGTCATTACTTATATGAATGACAAATTAAAAGATACCTATTTCTATGATGAAAAGTTCATCACAAAATCTATGATTAATAACTATGTCAAAACTGGTATTGTTCATCCTCCCGTAAAAAAGCATTATACAAAAAGTCATTTAGCTTACTTTTTAGTTTTAACCATTCTAAAAAGATGTTATTCTATGCAACAAATCACATCTTTACTTCATATTTATACAAATATGAAAGATTCAACAATTGAACAAGCCTATGACTTATTTATATCACGATTTGAAAGTTCATTAAATGACGTCTTTGAAAATAACCGTAATACCATCGAATTTGAAAACACCAACCATGAGCAAGAACTTATGGACAATGTCATTCAATGTATCATCTATAAGATGCATACGGAATACACTCTAAAAAAATATGAACAAGAATAGAGAGAAATCTCTATTTTTTTATATTTAAGGTATGCGTAGGACAAGCCTCAATACATTTTAAACACCCAATACATGCATCATGATCATAACATACTCTTAAATACAAAAAGTACCTGGCCGGCTTTAAGAATACCATAACCGGACATATATATATTTACAAAAGGCTCGATTATATAAATAATACATATCGAAACCAACCTATACGTAATTGTTTATGGTACCCCACTTTAAAAGGAAGCAAATCCAAAATCATTGCTGTCCAACAAGCATAGTCACATCAGCCACGACCAAAGAACAAGGGTCCAACTCTCTTTGTCATAAAATAATGAATGGTTGCTGCCTCAAATACACCTAGATATAAATAGTTTCAAAAGCCTTCAATCTGTATATGGATACACAAATGATTTCCAAATAAATCAACATATGCAATCCTACTGTTAGTTGTACAAAATTTCTGGCATGCTTTTTTTAGACATTAAACTTGTACCAACTCCAATACAAGTTTCTATATATGAGAAATTGAATAAATAAAACAAGTTCTTTGTGGATACATATAAAGATAGGGCAATCCCTTCAAAGATCACCCAAATCAAAAAAGAATTCCTCATCACAGTTTTTTTTACATAGAAAAAGCAGAGAAATCTCTGCCTAAACTAATCATCTAACCATGTGATGCTTTTTTCAACATCCCAAAATTTTTTGCCATTAAAAATCGGAGAAGATAAAAACTCTTCTACTGGAAATCTATTTTTATCCCCCTTCCACCAATACTCTTTTCCATTTGGAATCATTTCGTACAAGACAAGCTCTAAGTCATCTCCCTCTGACCAACCCTGTAGAAAATATTTAATGTTGTTGTATAAAAACCACAATTCATCACCATAATGAATATGATCTACAAACTCTTGAACATTACCATTTATCATATTTAGGTACCCCCTTTAAATACTTCTTGTATTCTTCATACTCTTTTTTTGTTATTAAATGAGGTGGTCGAATCTTAAAGTTATTCTTTTCCGTATACTCATGAACGTGCAACACATTTTCTGTTCGATTCCCGTTGTTAAGCTTTGGCTCTGGATGATAAGCAATCTCTTTAATCAAATAATGATCCTTATCATAAATACGCATTTCATGAAAAGTTCCATCTGGTTTCAACTTAATATATGCTGTACTGGAATGCGCCTCTTCAGGTAAACCATGTTTACCGTTTAAACCACTTAAAACTTTTACATCTTCTATTTTACCAACTGTTTCATATGTATAATCTACATCATTACCTATTGCATATGTACCTCTACCACCCATATCATCTCACAACCTTTCTAGATTTTAAGTAATCAACTGCAATAATATTTCCTTCCATTTCCTCAAATGGTTTTCCAAAACAAATAATAGATTTTGGCTCAATTCGGCGTAACATTTCGTTATATCCATTCATAAAACCAAATTTATTCTTTTTACAACCAATCATCCCCACAGCAACAATTGATTGCTTTTCTATTCCATCAAAACAATACTCATAACTACTTGGCGTACTCCAAGTTATTGTAGGTATCACTTTTAATCCATGTTCTTGCCAATAAGCTCCCACCCATCGGCTATGCGCAACACTTTCTATTTGTCTCCAAGTATCCATATCAGCATAAGTAGAATAATCTGGTGTCAACAAAAATGCATATTGCGAATACTTGTTTAATGATTTTTCTGGATGTCTATAAATATTTTCAAATCGATAGTCATCTACAAAAAAGTGAACACCTGATTTACAATTCTCAATCGACGCATGTGATTGTGTGTCAGAACACGCAATCAAAGAAATATCATCTAAAGGAATATCCTGCTTTTTGATTATTGGCATCCCATATTTACCATCCGTTTGATATTTATTCCTCATGAATAGAGAATCCTTTCGTCTTGATTTACTATTGTTTTCCATATAATCACTCCATCTCCATTTATATAGTAAATACTTTTTTGCTTTTACTATTACATGTGAATGTGTTATACTCAATCTGTCCAAAGAATTGTGTTTTTTGCACATTCACATGAAACGTATTAAACAATTTTGTTGCTATTGTTTAATACGTTTTATTTTTTACGCTCATATTCATCACCTCCTTTAGTAAAAATTTCCCTTGCAGCACAAATAATCAATACCATGAATCTCTTTCTTTTTGTAATTCTTCTTCCTCATATGGATCAAAATCATTAAAAAGATTAGGAGATGGAGCTATACTATCAATAAAGGATGCAAATTTTTTTACAATATAATTGTTCATTTCTTTTTCGTAATCTGTACAATTTGAATAATCTACTTTTCTTAATGTATCCATTCTTTTTTGTGCTGCCTCTCCTGAAACACCGAACCACTTCTGTAAATTAGACTTAGTAATTTCAAGGCCTCTGCGACGCAGTTCGTTAATCACTTGTTCAGGCATCAATAACTGTGCTGCAAAAAAATTAGCTTCAATTTCATACAATCCATATTTCTCTTTGTCGCCTAATTTATGATCCATAATAAAATGCCCAAACTCATGTCCTACACTAAACACTTTCCTTTTCTTAGTGACTTGATTTGATTCATTATAGAATATGATATATCTATCATTCCATTTTTGAAGTATTGCGTCTTTAGAACCAAAATCAAAAGCGTTAAATCCATACATTGCACCTTTTTCAAAACTTCGGCATACGATATTAAACTTTTCTTTAACAACTTTTTTCACTGAAAACGGAAAAGATTGTATACTTTCCGTCGATAACAAAATACAATTTGCTTCTTCAATTATTTTTTTAAATCGTGGTTTTTCTTCATCGCTAAAAGTCATCTTCTTCTCCTTCATCATCATCAAAAATATCATCAAATACGATCTTTAATACATTTTCTGCTTTTTTTAACTGTTCGTTATCAAGCTTTCCTAAATTTCTTTGAATATAAGACAATTTACCTTCTGGTACTTCTAAATCGTCAATGTTATTACCTAATAATTTATCAAGAGAAATTCCATAATTTTTCGAAATTCTCATTAATATATCATCACGAGGTACTACACCTTTGTTCTCCCACATACTAACAGCTCCTTTGGTAACTCCAAGTTGATCTGCAAATTCCTGCATAGTCAAATTGTTATTTCTCCTTAATATCCTGATTTCATTACTAAACTCCTTATTCGCCATGTCATTTTCCTCCTAAACAACCACCTGTATAATTTTATTATACTTGTTTAGTATATAATGTCAAATTTATTTTTACATGTTCATTTATTTTGTACTTAATCTCAATAAAAAAAGATGTACAATGTACACCTTCATTAATTAGTCAACTACAACAGTCCATCCATAAGGATCTTCAATAGTTCCCCATTGAATACCTGTTAAAGTATCATATAATTTTTGTGTTAATTCACCTGTTTTGAAATCTGAAACAGTCACTTTATCACCCTTGTAGTACAATTCCCCAATAGGACTAATAACGGCTGCAGTGCCAGTACCCCAAGCTTCTTGAAGCTTACCATTGTGACCAGCTTCCATCAATTCATCGACAGATAAATGTCTTTCTTCAATTTCATATCCCCAATCCTTTAAGATATGTAAAATAGAATCACGAGTAACACCAGGAAGTACTGTACCTTCACATGGAGCTGTCACAATCTTATTATCAATTTCAAACATAACGTTCATAGAACCAACTTCTTCAATATATTTACGGTGAACTCCATCCAACCATAATACTTGAGAATAACCCAATTCTTCAGCCTTTACTTGAGCAGCTAAACTACCCGCATAGTTTCCACCACATTTTGTAAATCCAGTACCACCTTTGGTAGCACGAACATATTCATCTTCAACATAAATCTTAACTGGATTCACACCTTCGGCATAATAAGCACCAACAGGTGAACAAATAATCATAAATTTATAATGACTTGCAGCATGTACACCAATCGCTGCTTCTGTCGCAAACATGAATGGACGAATATATAATGATTCGCCTTCTCCAGTTGGAATCCAGTCTTGAGAATATTTTACAATTGTCTTTACTGCATCTACAAACATATCCACTGGTAATGTTGGCATACTCAAACGTTTATTTGAATTCGCAAAACGCTTCGCATTCATTTCCGGTCTAAACAATTGAACCTTACCATCCTTAGTACGATATGCCTTTAAACCTTCAAATGTTTCTTGTGCATAGTGCAATACCATGCTTGCTGGATCAAATTCTAATGGTCCATAAGGTACGACTCTTGCATCATGCCATTCTTGACCAGCATCCCAATCCATCACAAACATATAGTCTGTGTAATATTTACCAAAACCTAAAGCTCCGGTTGGCTTTTCTTTTAAGTTTTTACTTTCTACAAATTGTACTTCCATAAATTTGTCCTCTTTTCTAAACACGTATGATGATACCACGTTCTGTAATTTATTTCAATATATTTTCATTTATTTACATTCATTTTCAAAGAAATGAACAATTGTCTCAATCATGACACCTGTAGCCACTTCATCATTATCGCTTGTTCCCGCAATATCTAAGTGGATCCATTTTGTTCCTTCTTCAATAAATTCTTCCAAGAAAGCCGCTGCTAGACTTGCATTTCCACCCAAAGTCTTTGAGTTGACAATATCCGCTACCTTAGAACACTTTAATTCCGAATGGAAATATTCATCTACAGGCAAACGCCAAATCTGTTCCTTTGTAGCTTTACTAGCCCCTAAGAAAGGCAAATAGAAACTATCATCATTACTAAAAATTCCCGTATATGTACTTCCTAATGCACGAACACAAGCACCCGTTAAAGTTGCCATATCGATTACGCGTGTTGCCCCTAATTTTTGAGCCATTGTCAAGGCATCGGCCAAAATCAATCTTCCTTCTGCATCCGTATTTGTGACTTCAATCGTCTTACCACTTAAGCTTGTGATCACATCTCCATCGACAAAGCCATGTCCATTGATTTTATTTTCTGTGATCGGTAAAACACATACAATATTCTTTTCTATTTTTAATTCAGCCATACACTCTAAAGCACAAAGCATATTGGCAGCACCACACATATCATACTTCATACCATGCATGTTCGATTTGATGTTGTAGCCACCCGCATCATAAGTAAGACCATTACCAACAAGTGCCGTATACTCCTCTTCTTCTTTTCCACCATCATAACGAATCACAACCATATAACAAGGTCTGTCAGATCCTTGATTAACTGCTAATAATGCACCTGCACCAAGTTGGTCTAAATCATCATGATTTAAGACTTCAATTTCCATACCATACTTTTCACTAACCATCTTTGCCTCATCCACCAAATGATCCGGTGTTAAAAAGTTAGCTGGCATATCACTCATTTCACGCGCATGATTCACAATTAAAGCAACTGTTTTCCCTTTTTCAAACTCAGCCGTAAATCCATCACTTTCAAAATCATACACCTTTGTCTCTTTATAACTATACGCACCATATACAAGTCCAAAGCCAGCCGCATACGCTGTATTTTCATTGACATATACGAAATAATCATCGGCTTCGACTTTACTAAAAGCCTCCTTGATATTCTTTTTACCATCACCCAAACCAACGACTACAATCTTTTCACAATCCAATTGATTCAATGTATATATCGTTGTGATCTTACCAAATTCTAAATCCAATTTCACATCTTTGAAAGCCGCTAAACTTTCCGGTAATGTTTCCCCCTCAAATAATCCGATACAAATATTTTTCATGTCTATTTTCCCTCCGTCATCTTCTTTGATTTTTCATTACAAACACGCATTGCCGACTCTACACTTGCTCTAAATCCTGTTCTTTCCAGTTCACATACCGCATCAATCGTTGTTCCACCAGGCGAACATACCATATCTTTTAATGCACCTGGATGCATACCTGTCTCTAATACCATCAGTGCACTTCCTAAAACAGCTTGTGCTGCAAATGTATAAGCTTGTTTTCGAGGCAATCCTTGCGCTACTGCTTCATCAGCCATAGCTTCAATAAACATAAATACATAAGCAGGACTTGAACCACTTACACTAGTTATGGCATCCATCATAGTTTCATCAACCACTTCACATTTTCCAAAACTATTAAAGATCGATGTGATACAAGTTTTATCTTCTTCGCTCACTAAATCATCAAAAGAAATAGCGCTCATAGCTTGAAGAACTAAAGCTGGCGTATTAGGCATAGCTTTAATAACTTTTACATCCTTGCCAAAATATTTCTTAACATCAGAAATAGTTACCCCTGCCGCAATATCGACAATGATCACATCCCCTTTTACACACTCTTTGATCGTTTCAATCAATTTAGGATAATGCTTAGGCTTAACACTCAAAACCAATACATCACTATTTAAAGCGACTGTTTTTTCATCTAAAGAAGTTTTAACGCCATACTTTTCATGTAAACGATCCAAATTTTCCTGGTGATGATCACACACCCAAATCGTATTAAATAATTTATTTTTGGCAATCCCTTCAATCATGGCACCACCCATGTTTCCAGCCCCAATAAATCCAATTGTTTCTCTCATAGTTAGCTCCTTAAATCGAATATGTCTTTCTTCTTGAAAACTCTTTTTGTTTGCCCTCATTCCAATCCTCAAGATTACGATAATAACCCGATACTCTTGAATAGATTTCTAATGGTTTTTGACATATTGGACAAACATCTTGTTTTCCAAATACATATCCATGATCTGTACAAACCGAATAGGTTGGCGTAATTGTAAAGACAGGTATGTTGTAGTTTTCATAGATTGTTTTTACCAATAGCGCCGCCATTTTCCAATTCTCAATGCCATGATCCATAAAAACCGGAAAAGAAGTAGCCCCACTATAAAGAGTTTGTACTTTTTGTTGTATACGCAAAGCCTCAAATACATCATCTGTACTGGCAACATCTAAATGCGTTGAATTCGTATAGTATCCAAAACTTTGAATTTCTGGATACTTCTCTTTATCTATTTTCGCAAAATGCGTACAAACACTTTCTGCAGGTGTTGCCTCTAAATTTAACTTTTGCGCTTGGCTTGAAATCTTTTGATTTAAAAAATTTAAAACCTCTTGCGCAAACTTCTGTGCGTGCATATCCATTAAATCTTTCTGTAGCCACTTCGCATTCAGACAAGCCTCATTCATACCCACAACACCTAAAGTTCCATAGTAATTATTAAAATCGGATATATAAGCTTTTGTATAAGGATATAGTCCCGCTTCTAACAATTGATTCAAGACTTGTCTTTTCACTTCAAAAGAACGTATAGCTACATCACTCAAGCTATCTAAACGCTTAAAGAAATCATCTTTTGAACTGGATAAATAAGCCAATCGAACGAGATTTAAAGTGACAACACCCATACTGCCACATAAAGGTTTATATCCAAAATACCCCTCTACATCCTGCTTTTCTTGGGTTAAAAAATAAGGCGTTCCATATTTTGCACAAGCTTTAAATAACTCTTCTTCTTGCATCCAATCAAAGTTTGAATGTAGATAAAGGGCAACAATGGGAAATTGAAAACCACGACCCGATATATCGCCTTTATTCAAAACTTCAAAAAGTGCATCATGCAAGATTTTCATTTCAACTTGACAATCTGCATATGTAAAATCTTCTTCCAAACCGGCTACAATCGCCTTTCTGTTTAAAAATTCTTTTGGAATATTCCAATCCAAAGTAATCTGACTAAAAGGAGCTTGCGTTCCCCATCTAGAAGGGATATTTATTCCATAAATAAAGCTTTCTAAACAATCATATACCATCTTTTTTGACAATTTATCCTTATGGATAAAAGGCACTAATAACGTATCAAAATGAGCTAAAGATTGTGCACTTGCCCATTCATTTTGCATAATCCCCAAAAAGTTCACCATCTGATTACATAATGTACTCAAGTGTTTGGCTGGTAAAGAAGAAATCATTTTATTCACAGAAGGAAGACCATGTAAAATCAAATCTTCTAAAGGCCATCCAGCACTACATCCTGTCAACATATGAATATTATGAATATATAGATCTCCATTTTTGTGGGCATTGGTAATTTGCGCATCATATACTTCACTTAACCAATAATTTGATGTGATCATACCTGAATTGGAAAGAATCAAACCACCCACAGAATAAGTAGCCAATGAGTTTTCATCTTCTAAAGGTACATTATTATGCAGATATGAATTCACTAAATGAATATATTCATTGGCTGTCGATTGAATCTTACGTACATTTTCCCTTTGTTTACGATACAAAATATACGTTTTCGCAACCGGATAATACCCAGATTCTGACAACGTTTTTTCAACACTGTCCTGAATCATTTCGACACTGATTCGATTCTCTTTGATCTTCGCTTGAAAATCTGCCGTAGCACGCAACACCAACAAGTTGATAATCGCATCATCTTTTTCCATATGTAAAGAATCAAAGGCTTTTGAGATCGCAGAAAAGATTTTTGATGGATCAAAATCAACTATGGACCCATCCCTTTTTTCGACTTCTATCATGTTTGATTCCCCCTTATCTCCACATGTTTTACATATTGTTCTAATATTGTCTTATATTTTAAAATCTGATCAAAATTTGGACTGTGCAAAGAATGATCGATAGTTGTTTGACAATCTTTAAAAGGCTGTAATACAACATGGTGGACACCTTGAATCCATTGTCCTAATTCATCGATTGTCTTTTCATTATGAAATTCATCGACCAATGTGATATAAACATCATAACCGAAAGAAGATGCTTTTAACTCATTCAATGACTTTTCAATATCCATTAGATCTACATCCTCTACACCACATGTTTTCGCATAGGCACTCGGCGCATTTTTTATATCTAAACTCACATAATCAACCAATCCATCTTCTAAGATTCGCTTTAACCGATCATAGAACATCCCATTTGTATGAAGCTTAATTTTATAGTCTAGCGACTTGGCATATTGTAAAAAAGATAGAATACCCTCATGCATTAAGGGTTCCCCACCCGATATATAAATCCCCTCTAAATCTTTATGGTGACTCTTTAAATATTCACTGATCTTTTCATTGGCAATCGGATACATATTTTCCTTTAAATACACCAAATCATTTGAATGACAATATGGACACTTTAAATTACATCCGCCCGTATATAACGAACAGCTTAAATAAGGGTCAAAGTCCGATAAGGATAATTTTTTTAATTTATAAAATTGAAGATGCGTCTTTTCTAAATCCGCATAACTACGCGCATGATTGGATAACGTTTGGTAAAATCTTGAAAAAACTTCTATTTCATCCGCATTTAAATCTTGCGTAATATGATGCCACCAATCTCTTCGAATTCCATATATTTCAGAAATATGTTTTTTCGTAAGTGCCGTTGTATATAATTCTTTCGCACGCTTGTCCTTTGCACTTGTTAAAATGGAAACATATCCTAAAGTATTCAGCTTTTGAACATTTTTAGTCACAGTACCCTTATCGTAGCCTCCAACTTGTACAATTTGCTGCAAAGAAATCCCTTCATTCTCATAGATTTCAATTAAAATAGGCAATTGCGCATAACTTAAATTTAAATCCTGAAGCATTTTATCATAATATTTTTGTGTACTTCGATATAGAATACTTGAATCCATCAATAAATCATTTTGTTTTTCCATATAGGTATTATAAGCGATTTTTATAAAGAAAAAAAGGACCGAAGTCCTTTTGGAATTATTGTGGTTTGGCGTCGAAATGTTCATCACGAACAACAACGTCGTGAGCCCCACCTTCGACAATACTTGTACTAGATACTAAAGTGACTTTCGCATCTCTTTGAAGTTCTGGAATTGTCAAACATCCACAGTTACACATTGTATGACGAATCTTAGAAAGAGATAAACCAACATTGTCTCTTAAGCTTCCTGCATAAGGAACATATGAATCAACACCTTCGACAAAAGACATTTTCTTGTCTCCACCAACATCATATCTTTGCCAGTTACGAGCACGAGCACTACCTTCACCCCAATACTCTTTCATATAATTTCCATTCACACTTACAATTTTGTTTGGAGCTTCTTTAAAACGAGCAAAGTAACGACCTAACATAACGAAGTCTGCTCCAAATGCCAATGCCAATGTAATGTGATAATCATGTACGATACCACCATCTGAACAAATTGGAATATAAACTCCCGTTTCTTCAAAATATGCATCACGAGCTTTTGCGACATCAATTGTAGCTGTGGCCTGTCCTCTACCAATACCTTTTTGTTCACGTGTAATACAGATTGAACCTCCACCGATTCCAATCTTAATAAAGTCTGCACCTGCATCGGCTAAGAAACGGAAACCATCTCCATCAACAACGTTACCAGCACCAACTTTTACACGATCACCATAGTGTTCACGAATCCATTTGATTGTTTCGGCTTGCCATGCTGAATATCCTTCACTTGAATCAATACATAACACATCAACACCTGCTTCAACTAATGCAGGTACACGAGTCGCATAGTCACGTGTATTGATACCAGCACCAACGATATAACGTTTATTTTCATCCAATAATTCATTTGGATTATCTTTGTGTGACTCATAGTCTTTTCTAAACACAAAAGCTTTTAAATGTTGTTCTTTATCAACAATAGGCAATTGATTTAATTTGTGTTCCCAAATCAAATCGTTTGCATCTGATAATGTAATGTCTTCATTTCCAACAATCAATTTATCGAATGGTGTCATGAATTCTTTCACTTGAATGGAATGATCCATACGACTTTCGCGATAATCACGACTTGTTACGATACCTACTAATTTACCGTCAGCTTGACCATTGTCAGTAACAGCCATTGTTGAATGTCCTGTTTCTTTACGAAGAGCAATTACATCCTCTAATGTTGCTTCAGGGCTAATATTTGAATCGCTGCCAACAAATCCAGCCTTAGTCGATTTTACTTTTCGAACCATAGCGGCTTGAGACTCAATTGTTTGACTACCGTAAATAAAACTTACTCCACCCTCACGTGCAAGTGCACAAGCCATTTCTTCACCACTAACAGCCTGCATAACAGCACTTACCATTGGAATATTTAAAGAAAGTGCAGGTTCTTCACCTTTTTTGAATTTAACTAAAGGCGTTTTTAAACTCACCTTGTCCGGTGTACAATCCGGACCTGTGTAACCAGGAATCAATAAATACTCACTGAACGTTCTAGATGGTTCTTCAAAAAATTTTGCCATTTTATTTCTCCTTCTCAATTTAAACTATATTATATGTTTTGCGTTCTAAGCCGTCAAGCCAAATTGACAAACGACAACACTAAATGCTGCAATATGAATATCAAACGTATCTAAAGAATTGCTGTTGCCATTATCAAACAAGATTCGAGCTTCTTGATCCAAGTGATAATCGTATGGAATATTTGTTGGATTAAAGAAAGCTACACAATGATCTTTGTCTTTTTGACAAGAATAGACTAAGACCTGATCATATATCGTATCAAATTGAACACCTTGTTCAATCTGCTCAACCGTACTTAATCTAAAACAAGGGTGTGTTTTACGAATTTCAATCAATTCTTTTGTACGCTCAACAATTTCAATATGATGATCTCTTCTTTGATAATCCACACGATTATAATTGTCAGAACGATTATATGTGTTGCCTAAATTTTGTTTGGTACGACCAAACTCTTGCCCACAATGAATAAATGGAATTCCTTGCGCAAGTAATACCATCGCATTCGCAAGTATTTGACGTTTCTCTCTTAAATCACGACTCTCTCCATGGCAACATACACGGTTTTTATCCCAAAGCGTATGATTATCATGACACTCTACATAGTTGACTACTTTTGTAGGACTATCGAATACGTGATCTAAACAACTGGCTGCCATACAACACTTCACTTGATAGATCAAATCCGCTTGACCTGAGGCAAATCCTTTACGTGAAAGTTCATCATTTGATCCACGAACCACTTCACGGAAACGATCCGAGAAATGACCTACATGTGGCATCTTCGCTTGATTCAATTGTGAAGCACGAATCTCTTCAGCCACAAAACTTGGCATGTTCCAACCTTCTCCATAAATCATAAAATCAGGTTTTACTTTTTTACACTCTTCACTAATTTCATTCATCAAGTTAAAATCAAGAATTCCCATTAGATCAAAACGGAATCCATCCACATCATACATTTCAATGATTTTTTTACATGTTTCAATAAAATATTTACGTGCCATATAAGGCTGAGTATCAATATCATTTCCACAAAAACTACCATTCGAGAATTCACCATTCCGATTCATTAAGAAATAATAATCTGGAACCATATTTTCAAGTGCAAAGTTTTCTTTCACATATACATGATTAAACACCAAATCTAAATTGACACGAATCCCTGCTTTATGACAATCATGAACGAGTTTCGCAAATTCTTCAATTCTTAATTTCGCGTTGGCAGGATCTAGAGAATAAGCACCTTCTAAACAACGATATTGCACCGGATCATATCCCCAATTATAGAATATATTTGGATATACTTCATCGACACTGCCAAAGTCAAAAACAGGCATCAATTGTACGTGTGTAACACCCAATGATTTTAAATAACTAAACCCTGTATTATGGGTCTTTGTGATTTCATTTTCTTCCGTAAATCCCACAAACTTTTTAGGATGTGATATGCCAATTCCTGTTTGGCTAGTCATATCACGAACACTTGCTTCATATATGATCGCATCACATTCACTATCCATTGGTTTCAATTTGATTTTTTTTGGAAGATTTAAACTTTTAGGATCTATCACCACACTATATTGTGCATTGGGACCACTAAAACAAGTATATGGATCTGTTACCCCTTTATATTCACCATTGACTCGAACTAAATAAGAGTAATGTACGCCATTAAGATCTGAATTAACAGTAAGTGAAAAAACACCCTTATCTTGTCGAACCATCGATTCAACGATTATCTTACCATTCAAGACATATCCAACATTGACAGATAAAGCTGTTGGTGCCCATACTTTAAAAGTAGTTTTTTTGGGTGTATATGTCACACCTAAATCATCTTTTTCATACGTAAACTCTTTCGCAAAACGCTCTGTTTTGACAATATGAGAATATTTGGCGACACAAGTCTTACAATGTTCATCATATACTGTATATTCTTGGCCAATCTCTAAATTTCCATTTAAAGAAAGGGCATAATGGGTGAATCCATTATATAAGTCGGATTGTGACTGTATTGTCAAAGGGATAATACGATTCTTTGTATCCTTCATGTGGAAGATTCGGCTTTTTCCACCAAAAAAATTTTTGGACATATAAACATCCAAACAATTATAATCATCTAAATAAGCCTCATATGGCTCTTTCATTCGCATATGTAGTACTCCTCATTTCCTTAAGTTACTTCTATATTGTAACATGTATACAGACAATTTTTTAAAAAAATGTTAAACTACTGCTTAGAGGTGAACAAAATGACTACATATCGTATAGAAGAAGATTGCTTAGGCCAAATCAAAGTCGAAGCCGATAATTATTGGAAATCCCAAACACAAAGAAGTTTAGAGAATTTTAAGATTGGACAAGAATTAATGCCAAAATCTTTGATTCATAGTTTTGCGATTTTGAAAGAAGCTTGTGCCAAAGCCAACCTTCATTTCAATAAAATCAGTGAAAAACAATGTGAAGCCATTGTTAAAGTATGTCAAAACATAGAAGACGGACAATATTTAGACCAATTTCCTTTGCATGTTTGGCAAACAGGTTCCGGTACACAAACGAATATGAATGCCAATGAAGTCATTTCTATGTTAGGAAATGAATACGCAAAAGAAAATATTCTTCATCCAAATGACACAGTCAACGCATCCCAAAGTTCAAATGATACTTTCCCTGCTGCTTTACATATCATGGTCGCACAAAAAATCAACGAAGAGTTACTTCCACGATTAAATCAAATTATTGAACAAATCAAAAAGCTTGAAGAAGAAAATGAAGGAATCATCAAAATTGGTAGAACCCATCTTCAAGATGCGACACCATTATATTTTTCACAAGAATTAAGCGGATACCGTTCTATGATTGAACACAGTAAAGATCAAATCGTAGACAGTTTAAAATATGTATATGAACTCGCATGTGGTGCAACCGCTGTAGGTACTGGAATCAATTGTCCAGAAGGTTTTGATGAAATCGTCACAAAAATCATTTCTGAAAAAACCAACCTTCCATTTTTTCCTGATTCAAATAAATTCCATGCCCTTACAAGTAAGGATGCGATGGTCTATACAAGTGGTGCTCTAAAAGGACTTGCGGCTAACTGCATGAAGATTGCCAATGATGTAAGATGGCTTGCCAGTGGGCCAAGAAGTGGAATTCATGAAATTGATATTCCAAGCAATGAGCCAGGATCAAGTATCATGCCAGGAAAAGTCAATCCTACACAATGTGAAGCCTTGACAATGGTTGCTGTTCAAGTCATGGGAAATGATGCAGCTATCGGTATTGGTGCAAGTCAAGGAAACTTCGAACTAAATGTATTTATGCCATTAATTGCCTATAACATGGATCAAAGCATTCAATTATTAAGTGACGCAATCCACTCTTTTACAATTCATTGTTTAGATGGATTAAAGGCAAACAAAGAAACTATGGATAAAAACTTACATAATTCATTAATGTTAGTAACTTGTTTAAATCCAGTCATTGGCTATGAAAAAGCAGGCCATGCAAGTCAATATGCCTTCAAGAATAATTTAACTTTAAAAGAAGCTATTTTAGAATTAGGTTATTTGACAAGCGAAGAATTTGATTTGTATGTTCAACCCGAAAAAATGATTCATAAATAAAACACAAAAGGTATTTATTCCTACATAATAGGACTAAATACCTTTAATACATTTCGATATACTTTTACAATAGGATTCGTGTTTACACATTCCTCTAATGAAACTTCATGTGAGACTTTGAATATTTCTTCAAAGTCATTTTTTATGTCTTTCAAACAATCTACTTCATGCATCCATACACCACATTCATAATGTTGATAATACGATCTAAAATCCATATTCACAGTACCTACTAAAGCACTAGAATCATCAATGATACAAACTTTGCCATGGATAAAACCAGGTGTATATTCATAGATTTTAACACCAGCCTTGATTAATATATCAAAGTTTGCTTTTGTGACTTGGTACACCATCTTTTTATCTGGAATGCCAGGAACAACAATACGCACATCTACACCATTAGAAACCGCAAGTTTTAATGATGAAATCATTTCGGCATCCAAAATTAAATAGGGAGTCGAAATCCAGAAATAGTCTTTGGCACATCCAAGCATATTTAAATGCATATGAAGTCCTGTATTATTCTGGTCCGTTGGTGAATCTGAAAATGGAATAATAAAGCCTTTCGCTTTTAAATTAGAAAAACAAGCTCGATCTTGAATAAAACGAGAATAAGAAGTATATTCACTCGCTTGATAATTCCAAATTTGCAAGAAAGAAATGGTAAACATTTCAACGGCTGGCCCTTTGATCAAACATCCCATATCTTTCCAATGTCCAAAACGCATTTTCGTATTGATATATTCATCCGATATATTACATCCACCCGTAAAGGCAACCTTGCCATCAATAACTAAGATTTTTCTATGATCACGATTATTCATCTGCATCGCAAGTTGCGGACGCAAAGGGTTGAATACATGCGTTTTAATGCCTCGATCATTTAACCATTTCGCATAATCTCTTGGTAAATATGTTAAAGAGCCCATATCATCATAAATTACACGAACATCAACACCCATGCTTGCCTTATCTAAAAGAATCTGCAAAATCGTATTCCACATGACACCTTTATTGATAATAAAAAATTCAATAAAGATAAAGTCTTTCGCTTTGATCAATTCTTCAATAAAAGCTTCGTATTGTTCTTCTCCTGAAGGAAAATATTGAACCGAACAATTTTCATATACCGGAAAATATCCATTCGACCAAGCCATTGAAATCATTTTATCTAATACATAATCATCTTCATGTAGGTGTTCTAAAATTTCAACATTTTGAAGCGCATATTTTTTATAATCCGAATAAGCTTGTCTATCCTTGATCATTAAAGCTTTCGGAATTTTGCGATTTCCAATTAACAAATAGACAACTCCACCAAAGATTGGAAATGCCATAATCAACAAGACCCACAATAGTTTTGAACTTGAATCCGAATCACGATTAATGATATGTAAGGAAACACATAAACTAAATGCGACTAAAATAATATTCACAATAAAAAAGCGTTGACTAAAATAGCTCATTAAAACAAACAATGTAATAAGTTGTAATAGTAAGGCTAATATAATATAAATTGGTTTTGATTTACAATATTTTAATATTTTATGCATAGGTCTATTATACGCTTGAAATGTATAAAAAAAAAGCGGACAAAAGTCCTTAAAAGTATAAAAAAAAGGACCCGGCAGCTAGCTATCTTCGCAGGGGCAAGC
>ULQX01038933.1_pt1 | contig 44126 bp, 54 predicted proteins | sample 1954941 | NCBI WGS metagenome assembly ULQX01 (sample SAMEA4835667, study PRJEB28245) | human gut metagenome | biome: gut microbiome; material: fecal sample | place: Denmark | collected 2008
CAGGTATTAGGGCTGAAATATCGGTGACGATTGGTGTATCTAATGCCTTGACCTCTGTTCCGTCAATAATGTTGTTCTGCGTGTAGGTCTTAGTTTCATAGTCTGTCACATTCCCCTCAATGCCGTATCCAGGCAGATTGCGGATTGCTTCGGGGATATGGTATTCGTTGCGATGATATGGGGCGTAGGCTGTGGCGGTTGATGATTTTTCAATCTGGAAACTTGGAAAATATTTTAGAAAATCAGATTTCCATGTGTCAAAACCGTTGAATGAATTAATCGCAACATACACATAATCCTCATCAGCCGTTTGAAATGTGATAGGGTGTCCTGTATAGGCGTTTATACCACTCATCGTTTTATGCCCAAAAAATTCAATGTCACGTTTATCTGCACCTATCAATTTTCCATACGTTCCGCATAATGCAGTATCTCGTATGACTGAAACACAGTATGCGGAATTTGGTTTTACGCTCAATCTTACGCCCCAATAGCCTGCTTTCAAATCAACTAAATCACTAGCTGTGTAGCCGTCTATATTCCACAAATTCTTTCCCTGCTCAACGACTTCTGTCACCCCAGTGCTGACAATCTCACCGTCAATGACCTCAGAATGACCGCCCACAGACTTCACTGACATCAGCTTTGCCCCCGTAGGAATAGTCTTCTGATATGCCGTTTCGCTGTCCGTTTCAAACTGGTGCGTGATACCCTGGCCCATATCATATAACGCATTTACACGTCTTGTCAGTTCCTTGTCTGTCTGCTTCACACGTCCTATCTCAGCCGTGTTTTCGGCAATCTTTTCAACCGCTGTAGTGTAGTCATCAGGTAGGCTGTCAGCCACCGCCTGTGCTGTCTGTGCAGCAGTTTCAGCGGCTGTTCTGTCTTCTGCAACCTGTGCAGCATGGTCTGCCACTGTAGCCTTGTCAGCCGTCACCTGCGTTGCCATATCAGCCACCGCCTGTCTGTCTGCCGCAGTGCTGTCAGCATTAGTCTTGGCAGTCTTGGCATATCCAGCAGTTATAGTCTTATCAGCTGTGGTTTGCTGTGCCGCCGTTGATGCTTGGGCTGCGGATATCTTTGCGGCGTTCTGTGCAGTGACCGCCTGCTGACGTGCGATTTCTGCACCCTGCATGGCGGTGTCTGCCTGTGTTGCGGACGTTTCAGCCGCCGCCTTTGCGGTCTCAGCACGGCTTGCCGCCTGCGTTGCCGTATCGGCTGATACTCCTGCGGCTGTGGCAGATTTCTTTGCGTCCTCAGCAGACGTTGTCGCTGTTTCTGCGGCGGTGACGGCTGTCTGCATATCTGCGTGCGCCTGTTTACCTATGGCGTCTATGCGGTCTAGTGCGTCCATCGCCACATCAGGTGACGGCACGGCATTATCACCGATAGCCGCACCTATTCTCAGACGGAAAATGCGTGATTTTTTAACTAAAATATACTCATCGCCTGACAGTTTTTTTGCACATATCTGACAGCTGACTGTCTGCGCCGACCGCAAGATATCAGCAGTAGGCGTCCATGTGCCGTCTGTGATATCGACCTCATAGGCAGTGCCGTCGCCGTAGTCTATCGTTAACACATAGCGGTCTGCGCCGTCTACTGTCAGCCCTTCGACCGACACAGGACGGGCATTAGTTTCACCGACATAGCCCAGCAATGCAGTGTTCAGTGTTACGTCATAATCTGCATTTAATGTTATCGTCATTTAATCACCCCTCTTTACTCTATTGCAATGTAGTCAACATAGTATGTTCCTGTTGGAACGGTTTCCAATGTTGGCCCGTTATTAGCTCCCATGCAGACACTCATATAGTATGACGTTCCTGACCCATAAACGTGGGTGCAGTAGTTCTGATATGGTGTTGGTGTGTCTGTCTGCCGTAGCGTTGCTATTACCTGTTTAGGTGCAAAGGTCAGTCCAAGCGGTATCTGCATCAATGGATTCGCTTTCGTCATCTTGTATTCCACAGTGCCATAGTGTATCTTGCCGGCTCGGCTCAGTATCTCATCGATTTCCTCGCCTGCGTGTTGCATCGGATAATCGTTCTCAGTGATATCCTGCGCCAATGTCAAATCATCAGCCATTATCTCGCCCCCCTTAAAGCTGTTCTTCAACACTCAGGCCTACCGCTGAAATATCAGCACTCAGCCCTCCGTCAAAGTTAAATCCTAAATTTGTTATCGGTATATCATAATTGTCTGTGCCGTTGGTGTAGGTCACCACGTCACCTATGTCGAAACGTGGGTCACCAAGTCTGTGGTACAATTCGGTAGTGTACCATGAAAAACCTCCTATTCTGCGCCACAGAGATTGCAAAAGTGATTCGGTCATGTATGGATTTTCAAATTCTAGTACACGCCCTTGCGTGGTATCTGTCACACCAAGCGACAGCGTTACATCATCACTCACTTTGCAGATAATGCCCACGATAACGTTTTGTCGTTCGCTAAGAGTAGGCAGGTCTATCGTATTGTTGTCCAATGTTTTCACGCTCTTGCCATACCACTTTCGGACGTATTTTCCGTACCTGTCAACATACCCAAACTCGCCCTGAGCAGAAGCCAGATAGGACAACATTTGGCGCATGGTCACGTCTTTCGGTACTGAGCTGACCTTGAAGTAAAAGTATTTTGAGTACAGCACCTTGCCGTTCTTATCTATCAACCTTCTGCCGTTCTTGTCACGCAGTAGTCGCACCTCTGTGTAATCATTTCCATTCTGCAAACCAAGCTGTCTGCATATGTCATCTTCAACGGCTTTATTCCAGTTTGGCATAGGGATATGCGGCACATATGGCTTATCCGAAAAGTACAGCCTGTCCGCCATTGTCAGCTGGACACTGCCGCCCGATTTCTTTGATTTTACGCAGGTGAAACGCCCCATTGGTATCTTTTCGTCTGAAAGTATGCCGCTAGTTTCGTAGCCTACGAGATACAGATATGTATCATACTCCTTGCCAAGAAACGCTGTTTCAGTGTCACTTATGGTCATGTTCCACGATTGCGAACACACGGCACCCAGCTCGATATCATCGGAAAGGCTTGTTGCCTGCATGGAGCTATCAGCTGACATAATGCTGTCACCTGATATAACGCCCTCTGCATTCTCTATCCACAGCCGCCAAGTACGGCAATAGCTCTCAATACGCTGAGAGACGGTTTCATTCTGCACAGTATACATATTCACCGCCTCCTAGCATTCGATAAGATCTACTGTAACATTTTTTAGATATTTCATCGGCGAGACCCACTTTAGCACATCATATTTTGTGTCGCCTGCATACATGGTGCACGTTTGCTCAACAAATGTTTCATCTGTAAACGTCACGCTAAAAAATGGCTTGCTTACGTTAGAAATGTATTGATTTATCAGTGCGACTTGCTCACCTGTGAGGTGTACCCACGATATGATTAACTTCTTCTTTATGCACACCATATCGCCGACTAGCTTTCCATTTGCCGAACGTCCTGTATTGTCCGACCAGATTTTGTTGTTCTGTACCTGCAAATCTGCAGGTACAGGCATTTCTACGTCGTCGAATTTTAGCATTGTGTCACCACCTCACTTTAGTGCAACGGACTCTTGCCTGTCCGTCTGGTTGTATCGTTTATCCCGTCAACAGCAACTTTCACGAAACTGTTCTTGTCAGGAACGATTTTAACTGTCATTTCACTGTTTCTGCTACCGCTGTTCTGAGTATCTCTGTTTGCTTCACGTACTGCCTGATATACCGCTTGACTGATTGCCGCAGTGATCTGATCGTTACTTGCAACAGCGTTCCTGCTGCCGATAGAACCGACCATTTCAGGTGCACCGTTTTCTCTTGCAACAAATAGCTGACCTGTCGCAGGATAACCGCCTCTTGCATATCCCTGAACACGATATCCAGGTGCTGTATAGCTTATCTGTGGTATAGATACAGCTTGCCCCATAGCGGCGAGAATGCCATTTGAGGCTATCTGTATTGCAGGTACCGCACTATTGAACGAATTGAAGAACTGGACGTGGAAACTATCTGCCTTGTCGAGAATTGTGTTGAAAATGTCAACTATATCGTTGATGAGGCTATTTTTCCTCAGGTCAATTCCGTTTTTAAAGCGGTCTATAAATTTGATACCAATTGAGGTTGTCGTGGACTTTGTATCAAATGTTGTAACGGCTGATTTTGCTGTATTTGCTACGTAAGTGTTCATAAACGTTGACAGTGATTTTATGCCGTTCATGAAGCCTTGGAGGAAGAAGACACCGATTTGGTGCGTTTCTCTTGACGGAGAATGCTCATCAAGTGCAAGCTTTAATGACTTCAAACTGCTAAGTCCGAGGTCATTTGCAGCTGCGAACACTTTCTTTTCCTTGTCGGACAAAGCGTTTGCAAAACCTGCAACACAATTTTCACCGCCCAAAGTGAATTCATTGAGCAAACTGCTGGTCATTCCTTTTACAGATTTAATAGTGCCGTCAGTACCCAATTCAATTCCCTTTGATAGCTGTGCGGCCATTTCTTTTCCGTAATCAGTCCAATCGCCTGTTTTTGCACCTTTTTTGGCGGCAATTACCTTGCCCCAACCGCCTATGTCAGCATGATTGAGGTCAATGTTTGACGGGCTAAGTGCCTTGACATATTCGCCAAGGTTTACTTTTGTATCTTTAGCAGCCTTCTTTATTACATCTTGCTGATCACTGAAATTTTTCTTTTGCTCCTTAATGTTATTGCTATAGCTATCGTTAAAATACTTCCAAGCATCATCTGTCCACTGAAGATAATCGCCATACACATTCGTAGTTTCTTGCTGTGCAAAAAACTGAGCTTGATCATCAATAGCTGTGTTTAATTGCGACTGTGCCTGACCTAAAATCTTTCCAAGTCCGTCCTTAACTGATTTTGTCTGTTCGTCTGCGCTATCGTTGATGTTCTTTTTTGCATTTTCAAATGTTTCTTTTGCAAGTGCAAGTTGTGCATCAGATACCCAACCTAGATCATGTTGTTCTATCGTCTCTTGGTATAGGCTTTCGATATAATCAAGAGAGTCTTTTTTTGCGTTACTTATTGCAGTTATTGCCGAATTTGCATTGTTCTGAACGTCTTGAATAGAACTTTTGAACGTATCAAAATCCTCAAAGTCGATTTTGGATAAATCAATCTTTGATAAGTTTTCCTTGTACTCCTTATATGCGTCAGATGTTTCAACCGATTTTGACAGAAAATATTTTGTCGCTTTGTTGAAATTCTCGGTTTGCTCGTCTGTTGGCGTGCCACCATTCCATATAGTATTGTAATAATCGTTTATGGATTGTTGTGCCTTGTCAACATTGCCTGAAAGTTGAGAATTTAGAGCGTTCAGCTCGCTGATACTGCTTTGTATGTTTGTTTTTAGATTATCAGGTAATCCGTCCATTGCAGACTTAAAATTGTCGATAATGCCTTGTGTTTCTGCACCAATATTGTCCTTGATAGCGGTGGCTATTGTTTCAAACCCAGATGTTATATTTTCTTTATCGGTGTCTGTAAGCTTTCCTTTAAGCCCACTTAGCCTGTCTCCAAAATCGTTCAAATTGCCAACAGCTTGATCTATTTTGTCTTGATTGCTTGTGATTGTTTCTTTATATTCAGAAACAGCTTTTTTGGCTTCAATGATTTTGTCACACTGAGCTCCAAATGCTTCCGCAATTTCAGATATTTTAGTACCGCCATTGTCAGAAAGTCCGACTATTTCCATTTTGGCATCTCTTGCACCTTTGTACAGACCAATAAATGCACCAGTTAGCGTTCCTACTATAGCAACTGCACCTGCAATAGGCCCTCCGATTGCAAATGCCGCTGCAATAGCTCCAACAGCTATGCCTGTATCAACAAGTGCACTGTTCCAATCCAACGTGCCTTTCGCAAGCTTTTTGAAGAAATCAAATCCTGCAAAACCACCGACAATACCTGAAATTGCTCCTACTCCAACCGCTTTAAGCTTTGATAGCCAACTCGTACAATCTTTGACAATTTTTAATGCTCCAAACGCCCCTTTAAGCTTCTTCACCCAGTTAATCAGGTTAGCAATCTTATTTACTGCCCATACTGTTGCCAATAGTCCTGCAATGACCTTAATCATATCTTTGTGCTTTTTGAGCCAGTTGTAGAGCTCTTTCAGCTGAGCTTTGACTTTTTTGTAAAGTGCGTCCGTCTGCTTGTCAAGTCCTGCAAGAAAGTCATATTCAGGCAAATCAATGCCGAGATCATATTTGTTGCCTGTGGTATCTCCGCTGTCATTGCCGTTGTTCTTGTCAAGATTGAGCTGATTTATCTCATCAAAGCTAGCAAGTGCAAGCAACGCTTTCTTTGTTTCCTTGACAGACTCTGTTGCATCATCTGCATTCTCTGTTACACTGCTTAGACCTTTGCCAACCTCAGAATAATCTATCGTCGGCAGCTCAAAGCCTAACCACTTTGCAATGGCGTTAGCGGCGTCTGTAAGAAGTCTTACAAACACTTGGACATATGGTATCATCTTCACAGCAAACACGCTCACAATGTTGCCTATGGCTCTCTTGAGCTGTTCAAGTTGCTGCTGCAAAATTCTCATTGAGTTCGCAGGTGTGACGATGGTTCTTGCCATATCGCCCATAACATTTGTAGATTGCTGAAGAATAGCGACGTATCTCAACTGTGACTTCTGAGCCTGCGTCATGGTGTTGATGTTCTGCTGAATGCCATTATCATAGGCTATCTGCTGAAGCGTTGCGGCGTCAAGGGCATAACCCAATCTACGCAACGGTTCAAGTTCTCCAGAGATACCAGATTCAACTTTCTGCATAGCATCTTCTATGGAGATGTTGAAGAATGATGCTATATCATAGCCTATCTGCGTCAGGTTTTTGGACATTATGTTTGACTTTTCAGCCGCAACTCCAAAACCTGTTGTTATCTGCTTGAACACGCCCTGAAAGCGTATCCACTCAGAAATATCAATACCAAGCAGACTATTTACTTTTTCGGCATACCTATATGCTTCTTCTGAATAATCGCCCATAGCTACTGTAAATAGGTTGATGTTTTCGACATACTCGTTTGATGATTGCAAACAATCGGCGAGTGCATCTGCAGCCCTATTGACTGTGACGTAAAGTGCGGCGGCTCTTATTCTTGCGTCCTTAAAAACTGAGGACAAACTGGTATAGGATTTTACAGTTACGGCATTTGCAGATGCAAGGTTTCCGTTTCTCGCTATTGAACTCTTCATAATGCCATTAAGTGCAACAAGTCCGTTTTCCGCCTTTGAAACCTGCGTTGTCAACGGCTCTATAGCGGAGGTAAGCTGGCGTATTCTCGTTGCGAACTCATTGATTTTCTCTGTATCGAGTGACTTTGTGATATCAGGTATCTTTTTGAGACTGTTAAGGAATGGTGACAGATTGTTCTTACCCATTTCCTGCATTGGCTTACACGCCTCTGTGATAGCCGTTATATTCTCTTTAAGCACACTCACATTACTCATACCACTTACTGCATTGCACGCCTCAGAAAGCTTTTTAATGCTGTTCACGGTCTTTGTAACATTTGGAGACTTTATCTGTGACAGCTTTGAAACGCTTTCAACAAGCTTTGCAAGCTTATCCACACCTGATATAGCATTGGCACTTGCCGCTATTTTGTTGAGCTTTTCGGAAAGCTTGTCAAGCCCCGAAAGTTTACCCACTGACTTTTTAAGCGTTTCGAGCCTAACAATCAGCCTATCGAGTTTTTTTTCAGCGTTGTCAGACGAAGCTTCTACTTTCAAACTAAGCTTATCGATGTCTAATCCCATACTTTTCACCTCCTAGATAAAAAAAATAAGGGTGGCAATAAGTCTGTTTAATTGCCCTTATTTGCCGCCCTTCCTTTATTAAATGCTTCTGCAAATTTCCTGAATTTCTCCGCATTTTCTCGCATGATGTCATCATACGTTTTTTCATTATCCTTGTCGGCTTTGAAAATGTCATGCGGTTTATCGGGATATTTGCCGTCTTTTGAAAAACAACTTGCTATGGCTTCTTGAACATATAGTCCCGTTAGCCATGCATTGAAATTGTCCTTTTCTCTCTTTGCTTTTTGTGTCATCTCATCAGCTTTGCGAAAGGCAACTGCCAAACAGCAGTCACCTTCCCAAAACTCTTTGGCAGTCATGCCTATGGATAAATACAATGGCAAAGCTTTTAGAAATGTTTGAGTATATGTTTGCTCTTTCGGAACGTTGTCTACTCTCCAACGCTCCAGGTTATCAAATTTTCCCTATCCTCAGCAGGGTCATTTGTTGTCAGTGTCTCGATAGTTTCGCTGTACATTGAGAACAGAGTCTCTATCAGTTTGTCCTTGTCAGCGAAAAGAGCCTGCATCTTGTCAATCTGTTCAGGCTTTACGTTGCGGTGATTTTTCTTGAAAGCACCTGCAAAAAGCTCGTTCAGAGTGTTCATTGGCTTGTCTGAGAGATCATTCAGAGTGAAGCCGTTATTTTCCATTTGCCTTACTGTTCTTCTGGAAAATTCAAGAACGTAGTGCTGACCTTCGTAATTGAAATTGATTGTCTTTGCCATTGTTTTATCCTCCTAAAAATTATGTATCTGAAACTGTTATAGGTGTTACATCTGACTGTACATAAGAAGTGAGTTCCATTTCTCTCTTGCCACCGACTTCGCCGCCCTTAACATTTGCAAAAATTGAGCCTGTCCAGCCCCAAGCACCATACTGGCCTGTTTTGCCAAAAAGAAGCCTAAACTCGATATCAGTTTTGCCCTCAAGTTTCTTGACTTTGTCATAGGTAACTTTGACATAATTTGCTCCAAATGTATAGTCAGGAACATCTGTCATACCTTCAGCATATTTTTTCTGTCTGCTTGACAAGTCAGAAATATCCAACTTTTCAGGGGCGGTAAACAGATCTGGATATGATGTAATGTCACTCAGTATCTCAAATCCGCTCATGCTGCCTTCTTTGTATTCGAGATATGTATCAATCGTTGCGTGTTCCAATTTCATTACCTCCTATAGATTATTTCGTCCGTATCAACTTTGCACTCAAAACGCATTGTGATACGATATATTGATGTGTCAGATAGATTTTCAATAGGCTGGCAGAATGTTCTCATCATGCCGATTTTATCGAACTCGTCTGACACAAGGTTTCTGATTTTTTTGGCTTGCGTTTTCTTGCCTTTGGCGAGGTTGCTATAAACATTCACTGTGTACAGTAGGTTGCTTGCGTTCTCAATTCTGCCGCTGTCTATGTACGCAGGATCAACCGAGTTGCTTGTTTCCACGATTGATACATACGGAAATGTTGCGGGTTTATCTGTGTTTATGCTGCTGACAGATATACCCTTGAAGGCTTTTTCAAGTGCTTTCGACACTGTGTCAAACACCTTGTTTTCAATGTCAATCACTTAAAAACCTCCTTAATAATGTTGTCAAGAGCATTTCGCATTTCCAACCCTGTTTCGTACATAAATGGCCTGCTTGGCATGCCCTGTGTAAACTTCCACGTTCCGTCATCAGCAAGATAAAACCAGCCTATACGTCCGTCTTGCGTCGTGATATAATGTGTTCCGCCCATATATTGATAGCCACATTCGCTTATGGCTTGTCCTACATATGGCTGTGATGCACCTTTTACACCTGTTCCAAATTCAACGAACACTGCATAATCACAGTCACAAGAAATAAAACCAGCATTAAGCAACGGGCTATAGTAGCCGTCAACCCGGCTGAGCAAATGTCCTGTATCAGGGATATCCATTTCAATGACTTTTGCTCTGCATATCGTTAGTCCATAATCAGTAAGACGTTCCACAAGTAGTTGAGCTTTTTTGTGTATCTCAGCTTTATATGCTTTCATTTGCTCAACGGCTTGTGTCAAGCTATCTTCTGACAGATTAAACGCTATCTTCCTCATTGACATTCACCTGTTTTATGGCAAACTGTATTTGATTTGGCGTAACAGAGCGTTTTTTTACAATGAAATTGTGAGGACCATTGACGTCAATATCTATCCACAGCAGTGAGTGCTCGTCAATGTCGCACTTCATATCTGCGGTTGACATTGTTCTATCATAGTCCAGGTTTCGACCGAACTGTGACATTTCGCTGTCGCTTTTATTGCCTGATATCGACATATAGCACTCGCTAAAATCTGAGTAACTTATGCCTTTCTCGCCTGTCCTATAGCCGTCATCATCAAGTAAATCTTGTTCACCTAAATACAGCTTATAGCTTATTTTTGTAACGTTTCGCATTAGGTTTCTCATTACAATACCTCAGCTTTCGGAACGATTTCGTCAAGCAATTGTTGAGATACCCACGAGCTTTCATATGTACGGCTTACTCCGTTTTCAGAGTGTGCCTTTTCGCCCTCAGCTCCACGCTTATTGTATAGGTCTATGGCAATTCTCAACTGTAAGCCTTTGTACTGTGGCTCAACCTCTGTGCGGTCTGTGCCGAAAGGGAAGCGATGTGCAAGGATAATTGATTGAGCAGTGTCTAAATACTGCATAATCAATTCCTCGGAATTTTCCTCAGGAACGCTTGCCTTAAACAGCTCAATCATATCCATTTTGCACTCTCCTTTTATGCCTTAGACACTACTGTAGCTGAACCAGCCTTTACAGCCTTGTTGTTTGCATCTACCTCAACGATGAGTATCTTATTGTCTGTTGTTGCGGTGATCTCGGATACTCCGTCCCATGCAGTGTAGTCTGACTTGCAATCTGCACCAAACTCAGGAACAGTTACGCTAGATGCTGTCTTATACTTGTAGGAGTTGCCCGCTGACAGAGATGGTGATACTGTTACCTTTGTCTTGCCTGATGCACTTGTGCCAGCAACAGAATTTACTGTAAGTTCACCGATTTTGGCATTTGTGTTGATAACATAAACGTTATCCATGCCCTCAAATGATGGCAGGACGATTTCGCTTGCAAGCACTCTTACATTAACAGGGTGTTCCTGCTTGATTGTTGCGATTGCAACGCCTGTATTTACGATAGCAACATCTGCCTTGCCGTCAGCCATGAGGTCAGCCTCTTCAGGCGTTGTGCCATAAACTGTTGAGCCGAGTGGCTGTGCGGGGAGAAGTGTTACCATATCGTCTGGATAAAATCTCTTTGCTGTGCCACTTTCGTCAATAAATGACTTGTTGTTTACAACAACTGTGAGCTCAGCTTCCTCAGAGATGTACTCCTTTACGAGCTTGTCTGTTACGAGAACAACGCCACCTGCTGCCTGAGCTTTGGCAACGATATACGCCTTGACGTTCTCATTCTCTCTGATATCTTTGAGTGTCTTCTTTGACATCAGGGCGATTGCAGGATCGTTTCCTGTAAGCTTATAAATGGCATCCTTAGCGTCAAGAATGTCCTGTACAGGGTTTGAATTCTTATGATCTGTCCATGCAGCTGTACCTGTGAGAGCTTTGAAATTGTTTACCTTGAATGAGCCGTCAACGTCATACTCATACAGACAGCTTACCTTTGCACCGTCTGATATCTCAATCTTAGGTGAGCCGTCAGCTGGTGAGAGAAGCTGCATGATCATTCTCTCTGGAACAACATTTGCACCGTTGGTAAGGTTCTTGGCATCGTTGTAGATGTTGTCGAGTACAGGCTGTACATATGGATCATTGCTGTCCTGTGCTCTCAGGATTTCCTGTCTGTCACTTTCCTTAACGATGAAACTGTCACGGAAGAATGGCATTTCTGTCTGAATCGCAGTTGCGCCAATTCTATCTCTGACATGTGCTACAGCGTCAAACGCGCTCTGTCTGAGTGTTACAGGCAGGCCTGACCTACCCTTAATCCACTTTATATCGATACCCTTTTTCTTTACAGGTGGGAACAGGGAAGTTCCCAGATAGCCTTCTGTATTTGCCTGCTCAAGGTACTTTGTCCAGTACATAGCAAATGCTTTAGCTGTGAAAACATCTGAAAAATTCTGCATTATGTATTGCCTCCCTTATTCAAAAAATGTAATTCTAGGCAGTGCTGTCTTAGCCGCTGTCTGTACTGTTACGCCGTTAGCTGTCAGCTTAGCGGTTGAAACTGTTCCTGCATACACAAGTGCTACTGTCTTGTCACCGTCGGTTACGTCAACTGTGTCAAGCAGAAGACCGATAGCGGTTGAATCGTTTGCAGGAAATGGAGTTCCACCTTTTACGATTTTCTTTCCGTTGCTATCAGCTGTGATAGCGCTTGCCTTGATTGTATATGGTCTTGCCAAAAATTCGCCGTTTGCGAGAATTGTCTTATCTGCAATTACGGCTGTAGACTTCATCATATTAGCCATTTAATTACCTCCTATATGTATTTTTTTAGACCTTCCGCCGCAGTTTTAGCAATGGTTGCTCTGTCTGTAGCCAATTTCTCGGCTATCTTTTCAGCAGATGTAAGTCCGTCGTTTCCGCCTGCTCCCTGAGGCTTTGGAGTGTTCTTTAGGCCGTCTTCTTTAAGCTTATCTTCAACGGCTTTCTTTTGAGATGTGAGCATTGCAGCAATGGACTTTGCAGAATTAACTGTAGTTTCTTCATTGTCTGAAACAATGCTGTCGATAAATCCCTTGTAATCGTCCTCTTTAAGGCCACAGTTTACGAACTCCGCAACAGCTTTAGTCTTATTCAACATTTTAAGGTTGGTGATCTTAGCTGCCTCAGCTTCATCAGTGAGTTTTTTCAATTTCTGCTCAGCCGTCAGCTTTTCGGCTTCATAGTCATCATATTTCTTTGCCTTATCTCTGAGTGTCGCAAGCTCGTCAGCTTTTACACCGCTGGACTTGGCTGCTGTGACTTCACCATTGTGTTTGTTCAGAAATGCTGTGATTTCCTCATCTGTTGCGTTTGGGAAAATACCCTTTACGTCTTCTCTTGTCATAAAAAAACACTCCTTTTCTACGTCTACGCTTATTAACGCCGGTTGCTCGGCTTGACGTTTGCTGTTTAACGCACAGCTACAATTTATTTCACAGGTTGCATAACACACCTGCAATTAACGATTTCTTTTGCCGATGCTCCCAGCGAACTATCTTGCGGAAACATCAGCTGGCTGTTGCCAATGTCAAATGGTTCAAACAATCTCCTGACTTGTCCGTCAGCGACTTTGTGTGTATCTCGGACCTTGTTGTCCTTAAACGATACCCACATCTTCTTTGTGTAACCGCTTTGATAATATCCCTCTAAGGTTGCACATTCGCACAGAGCATTGATTTCTGTGCGTGATATAGTTCTAGCTCGGCTTACCGAAAATGCGTTGTCATAATCCCCGCTTTCAATAAGTCTTTGAGTTGTCTGCTGAATTTCCTTTGCAAACTGTTCCGAGTGCTTAACAATCCATTTTTGGGAATATTCCGATAGCCCCTTTACATTGCTTGCTATGTTCAGAACATACTTTAAAAAATAATTGTTTGTAATCTCGATGTACGTGCTAGACATTATCGTTGCATACACTGTTGCATATAGCAGATATTTGTCGCTGTCAGCACGCTCACGCTGTGAGGAAAATATCTTATTGAGTTCTCGCTCAAACACTGCCGCCATTTCTATTCGCAATAGCTTTTCAGCGGTTGGCAACTCCATTTTGTTAAACCACAACACGTTAAGCTCATCAAATTTAAGCGTTGCCACTGTTATCACCGCCGTTGTTGTCCATAGCTCCTATAGCTTTGAGCATTTCATCAGCTACAGTGGTATTTACGGCAAAATTACCCGTATCTTGCTGTTGCTGTGTTGTTGCTTCTAAGTATGGCTTGCTATCTTGATAAACCTGTTCAGGGTCAGAGAACAATCCGCAGTGCAAAATAGCTATTCTTGGGTGAATGCCTGCCTGCAACATATTCATCAGACCTTGTGTCTTGGTGAGCAGGTTGTCAGTCTTGTTTCTTGTAAACTTCACATCAATATCGTGAAGCTTAATATCTTTGACTTCCTGCTTACAGTTTCGAGTATTCTTGCAGATTTTCAGAACAACTCTTAAAAATTGCTTTTCAGGCTTTACAAACATCAACTCAAAAGCTTTGGCAGCACTTTCAGCCATTACCCAGCCTTCACCGATTATCAGAGCTTGACCTGTGTTGCCACCTGCACTTGCTCGGCGATCAGGCACACTCGCAATAGTAAGCATTCGGTCATATAGGTCATCTTTAGCTACCTGAGTCTGTGAAATGTCAAGTTTTGTTTCGATGTTTTTTATTGACGCTTGACGCCCTTCTTGCGAACGGGTTTTTATTGCACCAAGCTCTTTGAGCTCTTGCAGCTGCTTTTTGTCGATATCTATGTTGTCAAACCATGTAAACGCCTGTATTATCTGCTCAATTCCGTCAATGTCATTACTGTCAATGTTGTTTATAGCATCGCAAAGTGTTATAACTGTCTCAAATGAGCCTAAACGTTCAGGATTATTTTCATACTCGATAATTGGAATATATCCAATGTTGTTCGGCTGTGATCTAGCCACAACGCCTTCGCCGTTTTTGAAGTCGATACGCCAATACCATTCATTGGTGTAAATGTCAAATGACCTGTAGCTTGTTATATCTGCATTTGCAAATCTGTAGCTGGAGTATGTCACACCAATAACAGGCTTGCGTTTATAGTCATTACTGTAGATAACAAACGTGTTTCTAGGGTCAAGTATATATGTTTCAAACGGAACATCTTCGTCCACATCAGAGGGAAGTACCAGCCTATATCCCACGCCACACTGATTTATCCACTCAGCAAGCTCTCTGTCCTTGGCAGCTTTATCGTCCTCTTGCATATACTCGTTGAGAGCCGCCACACCATTATCTGATGGAGCATCGCTTCCTGTATTATCAAGCTCGCAATTTCCACGCTTAACATACTGAACAGGCTCACCAAAGATAAAACCAACTTTGAAATTGTTTATTTCCAATGCATGGTTTTCAACAATCTTGTTATTAATCTCAGGCCTAACCTCTTTGACACGATTTAAAATTGGTTGCTTACCACGTAGATAGTTGTGGAGATACTCAATTTCTTCTCGGTTCAATTCGTGAGTTGCGACCGCTCTCCGAACTATTTCAATAATGTTTTCTTCTGTAATATCTCTTTCATTCAGAAAGATTTTTCGTCTGCCGTGTAACTCCGTATTGTTTCACCTCCGTGCAACAAAAAAGTGCCTATCAGCTATCTTTTTTCAGATAACTAATAGGCACTTGGTAATTAAACACTTGGCACTTAAACTTAATATTCTCTTTACAACAAAACAACAAATTCTATTCAAGCTTTCGCTTTACACATAAAATTCTAATCATATTCAGCCACTAGGCGGATAAGGCTGAGCTTGCAGGAGCGACCCACAAGCTTCTTACCCGTTTGTATCCTACGCGAGATTAATGCCCGCAAATTTCACATGACTTTCAGCAAAATTTTGTTTCACGATTTATGCTACTCTTTCTTGCTTCTTGCCTTATTTCAACGTGATTATCAGATTGTTTTGGTATTACCCACATTGGCTTGCAAGCACCAGCTCACAGCTTATGGGCTTATTGTCTCACAGAGACCGTCTATTATTCTGACGGCAAGTTTGCAAAGCCTTTGACTATACATTTTATGTGCACAACCGACTTCGATTGAGAATGCTCTCTCCATTGATAGCCTCACAGCTATTAATAAGCCCCCTTGCGAACGTATCCGTACACACAAGACGCCTCCGGTTGTCAATTTCTGAGCGAGTTGTCAGCCCGTTATGCACTCAGGTAAATAAAATTTGTTATTTTGTTGTAAAGTTTCTTATGGTGCCGACTTTCAGGCTCACACTGTCAGCCGACATGTGCGGCGTGTTACCGCCGCTGTAAAAACAGAAAGGAGATCAAGCCTGGACAAGCTTGCATGGCAACTGCTTTGTGGGTGAGGGTAGCAGTTGCCAAATGGAGCAGATATCAAGCTGGCACGCTCTCAACCTGCATTTTTTGCCGCCGCCTGCTCAGCCCTTGCGGCTAGGTCCCGTTAACGTCAGGCTGTCCTGTAAGCCATTAACTCCGATTACACTTACAGCAACACATATTCATGACTATGCGGAGTAGTTTCACTGGTGCAGGCTTTAAGCTCGTGAACTCTCAACCTGCAAATTCAAAGCTGTACCTGTTGCAATACAGCTTTGCAATCCTGCCCGAACACTCATCAGTGTTGGCAGAGTAAAGGAATGATATGCCTTTTGATACGGGATTAAGCATTAACCCGTTGGGCTGGATTTCGTTCCAGCGAACGAAATGAATTTAGCTTTAAGGAAAATAAATTCATTGTAAAAAAGTACCCTAGGCTATTCTACCCAGCGACACACAGCCACCAATGTGTGATTTTTAAGTTATTCGTTGCCGACCTCGGCCGACAGACTTATAACAGGCTTGGTGTTCCGTGTGGGAATTGCACCCACCCTGACTTTGCGGAGCATACGGGGCTTTCGCCCCGTAAATTAACTTAACGGAGGTGCTTTTCAGCACTTATGGGCAATTTAACTGCAACGTTTTTCTTGCAGCCCTTGCAGTATGGATAGATAATGCCCTTTGCGTCATTATCGACTTCCATAAGCTTTCGCTTTATGCCTGCCGCCGCACAGCTCGGACAATATACATCTATGCGCCTATTATGTATGCGCCTATTATCCATTATCTATCCCTCCTGACAAGCTAATTATAATACTACTTTTCAACTTTTTCCACTTCACACTATGTAAAATATTTTTCAACATTTTTGTGCAATATGCACTATTTTTTTCAACGTCTGCCTTTAAGTTTCCCTTATTTAAGTCCCCCTATATAATCCTCTTGATAATCTCCACACTTGCACCTACGCCATTTGTTGCAAACGCACACAGCTGTGCCATGCTGTCAGGGGCGTCATCATGTGCGTTTTTACCGCTCTGATTAAATGCAAACAGATTTTCAAGAAATTTATCGTACATCTCACCTCTGCCGTTATCGTTGCGATAATACACCTGCTTTATATCTGGCGCATACTGCAATATTCGGCTGAGCTTGCTCTGCGTTGTCGACGCACGTTTACTGCTGATATTTATGTGGACGTTCTGTGCTCTCAGCTGTTTATCTATCTCATTCGCATATTCATCTCCGCCGTTATTACCTTCAAACCTCTCTTGATGTATCTGATGCTGTATGCTCTTTGCCACAACCATTGGCTGTGTGATTTTTTTATCGCCCTTGCTGAACACCACGTCTTGCAAAAATAAACTTCCGTCTTCATACAGATATCCTATTGGCATTGCCAGATAGTCACCGCCCCATGCTACGTCACACACAGCTATTCTTCTTGCAGAGCCGTCAGGCAGTGTTCCGTTATACCAGTTCATTTCGTCCTTATGGAAGAGCAGACCTTCACGTTCCATAGGTTGCTGCATATACAGGCAACTAAATGTGACATTATCTATCGCTGTTTTTATGTCACGTATTTTTTTATCTGTGTATCTGTCCGCACAGTTGTAATTGAAATTACTATGGCCGTTATCATCACATACGGGTATCGCAATAAATCTATATCGCGGATCTCCCTCATGATCAGTTCGCATTCGGCTGATAGGGTCATGCAAACTCCATATCGTACCGAGCATTATTTGCTTTACATTATCGCCTATCTGTCGGGTTGTCAGCGTATCTCTGTAATCCTGCCACAGCGTTTCAAGCCTTTGCGGGTTTCTTGCCACTTCCGCATTTTTTACGAGGTCATCTGTTATCATGAACTTATTTGCTCTCGTTCGACCTGTTACCGAACCGCCCAGGGAGATAACTCCGATAGTAGGGAAGTCGCCTTTCTTCCTGTATGATATCGTGTTGTACTCTGCACTCAATGTAGGCATACCATTGTCGAAAATATCGTTGTGCCCATATTCGCTTGTGTCCGTTAGCATTGATACCACACTGTCATACATCATTTTCGACATTCCGTCTGAGTATGACGTGTATATGTTCGCAGACTGCGGAAACAACCCTGCAATGTATGACAGCAGGAACTTTATAAGCGTGCTCTTGCCTGCACCTGGGGGCGTGCTCAAGCTCAGAAACAGGGCGTCCTCATCGTCTATGAACTCTTGTATCTGCGTTGCCAGCTTGTGCTTGCCCTCAAGAACAGCTCTCCTTGGTGCCCAGAACTTAGCGCTTGGTTCTCTGTTCCATTCGGAAGCCAGCATATATGCATCAAAATCGCTGTCGCCTGCCCACAGTACGAATTTGTGAGCCAGGTCATACCACTCTTTTGCGAGTTTTGCTTTGCCTGCTTTTGCAAGTTCACTTGTTTTTCTCATTGCGTTCTCATAGCTATGCTTTGCCGCCTTTATCATCGGTTTCTTCTTTTCGTCCTGAACTTTCAACGTTTCAAGCAGGAGCTGTTCTGTTTTCAACTCACCATTTGCCTGCTTTTGAGCAAGCTTAAACATATCTTCTTTGCTTAATGCTCTGTTGCCTACTACTGTCAGATCTATCATACTTTTTCTGCATGGCATAAAAATAGTGCCACACAACTAGCCTCCTTTCATCGTCAGCTATGTGGCACTTGGCACTCGGCACTTGGCACGCTCTATCTTTTTATTATCGTTCTGCTGTTATCGTTCTGCTCTTATCTTGTCGCTCTCATTTCATTATACCACGTTGAACGGCTTATGCCAAGCTCTCGGCAGGCGGCGGCTACTGTCATTTCACCGCTATCGACCTTTTGCTTTACCTCCTCGGGTATGTTTACAGTTTTCGGTCTGCCTTCCTGGTAGCCCTCTTTTTGACGTGCAATAGCTTTGCCTGATTGCGTTCGTTCAAGTATCATTGCTCTCTCAAACTCGGCAAATGCCAATAGGTTTGTGATAATTAGTTTGCCTATTGGTGTGTTTTCTATCAGACCCATGTTGAGAATGTGTATCTTGACACCTTTCGCTCTCATGCGTTCGATATACTCCAAGCCTAACGCTGTTGACCGGCAGAAGCGGTCAAGCTTTGTAACTACTATCGTGTCACCTGAAACCGCCTTATCCATTATTTCATTCATCACTTTACGCTCTTTTGCACCTGAGCCCTGTTCCAGATGTATTTCTGCATTTGGATAGTTGCTTTTTATAAGCTTCTCTTGGTCCTCAAAGCTGTTTCCGTCTATCTGTCCTACGGAGCTGACTCTTGCATATCCGTATACCATTGCACATCACCCTTTATGTTTCCTGCTGTTCACCCTGCCTGACCTGCTGCTTTTCTATTCATTATTCTTCTTCCTGCTCGTCCTCTTTTGTTATCACATATGATCCCGTTGCTCTTTTGCCACGCGTGCTTTTTGGCTGTATGATTATTTCATAGCCCATTGCGTCTAACATTTCAAATGCTTTATCAACGCCAATGTTCTTGTTTTTTAACCTTTCGGAAATAACTGATTGTGACTTTATCACCTGCTTGCCGGCAAGTGCATTGATTTTGAGCAATAGTGATTTCTGCGTCGTCTTCGTGTCTGCCATGACGCTGGCGATTATTTTGCAAATGTTCATTGTTACTACCTCCGTTACTTTGTTGCTTATATTATATCAGATATATCTGTTTGTGTCAACCCCTTTTTTATATTTTTTTCTAGTCGGGGGGTTGAGTGAAGGGGGTGGGTCCGTCCTGCAAGACCCCCGAGGGTGGGTCTTTTTTTCGTTTATAAAGGTATATATAATAATAGCGGCCGTTTATCATGATCTTGTTTGTACAAATGTGTGCAATATCTTTTGATTTTTTGTACACATTCAACAAAGTTAAAAAATATCAGAAAAAATTGATTAAAAAGGGTTGACAATATCAGAAATATCTGATATTATAATAACAGAAACAAAACCCACAGCAAGACAGCCCACAGGGCAGGAGGTAAAACATGAAAAACTATCTAGTACACTACGGTTACAGAAACACGATCATCAGCACCAGCAGAAACGCAGCGAAACACCTGCAGAACCTCGGCGGAGACAGCGTGTTAATAACGGATATGCACGGCAACCCGATATGTGCCGCACGCAGAGCCGAAGACGGCAAGCCATACAGCTACACGATTAATGAATAGCAGGAGGTATAACACCATGAAAAGAACAGAAATTGAACAGCAGATCATAAATCACTATATGCAATTTGTCACCGACGTTGAAACAATCGTCGATGATCGCCGGATTTTATACCGCGTCGGAGATCGTTTCGCCGTTGAGGTCACACGATGTGACCACGATTTAAACAACCCGCATGACATGATGCGGGTATGGCGCAAGGCAGGATTTATAAAAACCATGCTGCCAACACATATCGCCGTTGAAACATACTACTATGATATCAACGGCAACTGTTGGGGACTGTACAACGTTACACACAAACTATCAGATGACGGCCACAGACGCATTATTAATTTTGATTATCTGCGTGAATGGACGCAAGACAATATCAATGAACTGGTTGCCGAATGCATTCGTATGCGCGAAATGGGCATCACACACCAGGGCGAGGCGGTGACCGCATGCTAATAATAGCTCTGTTTCTGCTCCCCGTTCTGGTGGTTATCAGAACGGCAAAGCGTTATAAATAATCGTTCTAGGGGGGTTGACGGTATCAGCCCCCTATATTTTTACCCGCCAAGGCTCCGGCTTTGGTGGGCTTCTTTTTTTTGCCTGCTCCGCTAATCGTGGGACGGGCGTTGTTGTTCTGTTCCGTCCCTTGCCACCTATTCGCCCGCCTATGCGGTCCGATATCATATCCCTATGTCTTTACCGCTCAACGCTGTCCGACGGCTCTTGCGACGTGCTGGACGGCCTAGCGGTGATATCTTCACAGTATTGTTATTGCTATGACGTTCTACAATGCCCCTAGCGTGCGTCCTATGACGTTCTAGCACGTCACCTATAAAACATCACTCTAAACGTTGAAACGGCATACGGGGCTTGTTAGCTGTCTTGTGGCACGTGCATGATTTTTCGATAAAATCACCGCCGCCCAAAGGTCAACCCCTCAGGCGGCGTATTTTCAGCTGTTTTCTTACCGATTTTCTATTCATATTTATTTCGACTATTGCGTGTGAAAATTTTTACGTTTCTGTGTGCGTTTCATAGTCGCTTGATAGTCGCTCAGTGCGTGAGTGATAGTCGCTCGGCATAGTCGCTTGCTATTCCTCAGCTTCAGAAGCTTCAACGTCTATGACCTCAGTTTCTTTCATGAGCTTCTTTGCCAGCTCATCGTCGGTCAGATTGTCGCCAAGCTGATTGGTCTTTGTGACCTCAACTTCCTGCTTGTCGGTCATCCCGTAGTAGTTCTTTGCGCGGAAGATGTAAGTCACAGGATTTAGCTTGCCTGCCTGCACCAATTTTGCGTCAAATGCACGCATAAAACTCTTGGCGTTTTTTATGATTTCTGACGTCGAAACGTTCAACTCCCCCTCGTCAAACGGGTGTGTTCTGCCTTTTTCCCAATCCCAGACAGTCTGGATTGAGTAGCCAGTGAACAGGCACATTTCCTCAACGGTAGGAACGATATTATTTTCAGCACAGTGTTTAAAATACTTATCGAGTCTATCTGCAAGTTCTGCATTTGACTTTACTTTTGGCTGTTTGTAAGCAACGTAAACTTCGTTGACCAGCTTACCGACAAAAGCGCTATCTTTTGCAAGAGCAGTTTTATTTGAAACACCGAAGTTATTTTTACCGCCTCTGCCTTTTACAACATCATTTGCCATTCTGAACACCTCCTTGGATAATTTCATTGATTGTGCGACAGCCTACCTTGTGAACGCGATAGACAGTCGAAGGTGAGATACAAAGTCGCTCAGCAGTTTGTTCCTGCGTGAGCTTTTGAACGTAAATACATTTCATCACAGCATAGATATGCGGGTCTGAAATGCAGCTGAGATAATCGGCGTAATTGGACATTATAAAACCTCCTTATGACGGATATGACGGAATGACATGACTTTATGACAAAATTTCGTTTTTTCTATATGTATTTATATTTATTAATATTTGTACTTTGTTAAAAGTATCTGTCATGCTGTCATAAGCACCCCGCAAAGCTAGGAATATAGGGGCTATGACAGATGACGGATTACCCATGACAGATGTGGTTTTATATCTGTCATGAGTCAGAACAAACGTGCGTTTTGTGAATTAATTGTTAACAAGCGAGAACCCATGACGGATTATGACGGATAACATGTCGGATTGCGCAGATACATCTGTCATAGGCGGCTGTCATGGGCGGTCAGAGAAGTTCATCAAAGCCGTCACCATTAAAGATGCTGATTTTCTGCTGAGAATCCTTGAGCTGATAGCCTCGCTCTTTCGTTCTGCGCACGGCAATTAACTTATCTTCGGTAAGTCGTTTGAATTCTCTGCTGAATGACGAAAGTGCTTTGGCGTGATGTCCTGTTTCTTCACACCATATGCGATAGAATTGATACAGCTTTGTGTTGCTGATATAGTCGGTGTTTTCATCATTAAAATACTCAGCATACGGCTCTTCGGAAACAAACTCCGAAACAGGGTTGATAACCTCACGGAAGGATTGTTTGAGGTCCTCAGAGTCGTCCGTTACAGTGAATGCGCTGGTTTGTCTGAGGCGGTTATAGCCTTCGAGTATCCAATTGAAAATCGCAGGCTTGTCCGCGAGGAGCTTGTCCTTGAGAGTGCGGTCAGCTTTCATTTCGTTCGGCTTGCTCGGGTCTGGTTCGTCCACAAAGCGACGTGAGAATTTAACGAACAGCATACGGCGTTCCAAACCATATGAGAAGTCCTTGAAGTGCGGAATATTGTTGCACGCAAAGATAAATTTTGTTCGTGGAATAAAGTCCACAAAGTCCTTATGCTTGAAACAGCCTGAGATCGCACCACCTGCAACGACTTGCTTGAAAACGGACTCTGCGCCCTTAACGTCCGTGTTGGTTTCCTCGCCAAAGTTGACGAGAGAGTTCATCAACTTAATTCGCTTGAAGTCCTCAACAAGGCCTGACAGCTCGAAAGTCGTTTGAGCATCTTTCGGGAAAATGGATTGCAGGGTTTCAATATACACTGACTTACCATTTGAGCCCTCGCCGAGAAGAAAAGCACATGACTGCAAGGAACAATCTGTGTAGAGAATATATCCCGCTATCTCCTGCAAGAGGGACATACGTTTGGCGTCACCGGCTGAAACATCGTATATGAATTTGTTCCAGCGTTCAGACGTTGTACCGGGGACGTATGGAAAATTGAACTGTACCGTGAGCATATCAGACGGGGAGTGCTCACGGAATGTGAGGTCTCTGAGGTCTAGCGTGCCGTTGATGAAGCTCAGGAGAGGTTGCTTATTAAACTGTTCCTGCGTGATACAGTCGGTGCGGAGAAGCTTCGTAATTGATGTGAGCTTGCTGCCTGTGCGATATGAGCCCAGCTCACGGGATATGTAGCCGCCGATGACATCATCATCGAGAGCTTGCCAGTAGCCATGCGAATATTCGTAGAAACCTACGTTGGCAAGGTATCTGAGATTATGTCGCTTGGCAACGTATTTGGCTATGATATCCTCGTTAGGGGATGCGAAGCAGGACTTGCGTAGCTCGTTGAGATAGTCGCTTGACATCTCAGGGCGGTATATCGAGATGTTCTCACGGATAGCTGAGAATAAGTCTGACAGTTCAGGCTTGGCTACCCAGCGTGCGGCTTCGTGGCAGAACTGCTTGAGTTCCTCGCGGTCCGTAAGTCGCTTGGCAAGTTCGTTGACACCTGGGGCGGCATTGTCAACGAGATCTGCAAGTGGATAGCCGTGCGAGTAATATTCAGACACGTCCTTGAATGCAGGTGGGATAGCCGCTACCTTGAAAGGTATGCGGTGTGAGAATAGTTGCTTGCCAAGTTTAAGAGTGAATTTTCTGCCAGGCTCGTCGGTGTCGAAACTAAGCAGGACGTATGGAAACTGCTTAGCGGCTGAAATTACCACAGGAAGCTGTTCGCGATTAGATTTGCTGAAAGCTCCGCCCATAGTCGCTAGTATCGGATAGTTTTCCTGCTCATAGCTTAAAGCGTCAAACGCTCCCTCACAGATAACGAGAGGGAGGTTGCTCGACGTGCGATTGAGTGTGTGCATACCCCAGATGACAGCTCGGTCAGAGTTGTCTGAAGCTGGTGGCTTGAGATACTTGACCTTCTGCTTATCTGACGTTGCACGAGCGTTCCAGGAAGCTATATATCCGTTCTTGAAATAGGGGATACATATACGATTAGCAGCATAGTGTTCAGCTATTTGGTCGGGGAGTTCTACGCGATAGCCCTCGCCTGTGTAGCCGATTTTCAGGCGGTTAATGGTCTGATCGTTAATGTTACGGCCATGCAGATAGTCGATATCCTCGGGGCGCAGCTGAGAGTGCCACTTCTCAACGAGTTTTGTACGAGAATCAAGTGCGGATTTCCAATTGTCCGTCTGATAGTTGAGGGTTACTCCTGTGAGATCTGCGAGTTTATGGAGTGCCTCTGATCGGTTCCCGTTGAACTCACAGTTGGCGCAGAAGTCGATAACGTCACCGCCCTTGGAGTCTCCATGGTCATAGTAATAATCGTCGTAGACAACGAACGATGACTTGTTGTTTGCTGAGGACCGCAAAGGGGATACACATCTGTCACCTGGTTTGTTTATTGCAAGACCTATCCTGCGTGCGTACTCGACGCAGGTAAGTCGCTCTTTGATTTGCTCGAAAGCTGTTGCTGACATTTAATCACCTCGTCTTGGTATGCTTTCAGTGCTTTCAGTATTTGCTGAGCTTTAATTCCGTCAGAATAAGTCGGTTGCTCGGTTTTGGATTTGAGTTTACGATAGTCAATGTCATCGTCAAACGATAAGCCGAGTGCTGTAAGATCTGCTTGTCCGCATATCTTGGCATCTGATTTGAGATATGCAATTAGTTTTGCATATCTCTGTGAGCCGATGCTGCAATTCAAGCGCAAATGTATCAGCATACACTTCAAGTTGTTTTGTAACGCTAGAAAAATTTCAGCAGGGAGCTTGCCGTTAAGCCTGAAAATAATATCGTAGGTGTCGCTGTCGCTGATGTTCAGCTTGCGGCAAAAATCTTCAACGCGGAAATCGTATGCTTCTGCATCATAGTCGTTCATATGTTTTGTAAACTCGGCATATGATGTTGTAAAGTCGGTTATGGTTTTGTTGTACCAGTCGTGTGGAAACAGGTGTTTGAGAGCAATTGCCACAGTCGCAAAGGTCTTGAAGTTTGCGTCAACAATGCCTTTGAGTTTGCGGTTTCGCTGGTAGTCTCTGATTTTTCTGCTGGTCATATGGAATTACCTCGCTTATGTGTGATTATGTGTGCCTGTCGGCACGATGAAAGATAGTTGAGGTTAAACAGGCAAAGGGGGGCGACTCCGCGAGTGTTGTTCGCATGGCTGTCGCCCAACTCTCCTGACGGAAAGACGTAACGCACACTGATGGCGATGCCGACGTCACAAGAACGAGGGGTAAGTGTCCATACCCAGTCATCAAATATTTTTATTTTACTCATATGTTCCTCCTTTTGTGTTCGATGTGTGAAAGTCCTGCGTTTTATTTGTTATGCCCATTGACAATCATATCCTGCGGTGTTATAATGTATAAAATTTTAAAGAAAGGAGTGATAAAATGTTACAACTGCTGCAGTCCTTGCGGTCAGCGATTAAGATTTTTGCATTTGCCTTTGTGAAACTCGTTGATTCCGTCCCTGTCCTTGGCGGTCTGCTCATAGTATCGATTGCCGTTGGCTTTTACACATTTTTTAAAAAACACCGTCAAATATAATCTTATGCCGCCCTACGGGGCGGTTTTTTATGTATTAAATCTGAATTTTGTAACGGCGATTGGAAATTCTTCAATCTCCGATGCCCACACGCAAGAACCTTTTCCGTTAAGTGTTTCCCATATCAACGGAAATCCGCCGATGCCGTCGAATAGGCTAGCCATTGTGGTATCAGCCCCACAATAAAGCGTAAGTTTTTGAAGAACGTAGAACCAATTCGGGATTGATATGCTGTTACCTAGTGCCTTATAACGTGCACTATCGGTTACTTTCTTCCTCTTGCCGTTGCCATCCGTGTACTCTCTTATCGGGTCTTTGTATTCGTTGCCCTCGTCATCAGTGTACACATTGTATCCGACTATCTCGCCTATTGCCGTCCATCCGTCTGGATAGCCCTGTAATCGCTCACACTCAAGGGGCGTAAGTCTGCGTACTATGCCGTTTGATAGCTCTATAATGGCTTTCTGGTCATGCATACAGTCCAATGTATCAACTTTTTCGCTGGCTTTAAGTTGAGATGTTTGCCCGTTTCCGATGCACACAGCACCAGGACCTTTTGAAACTACTGTGTAAGCTGGTCCGTTCTCGTCGATACCGATATCATACTTGGCATTGATTCCCTGATTATAGGCGGCTCGGTCGATGGCAAATACCATAGGAGTGTTACCTCCTCCTGTACCCATTTTGCCGTTAAGCGTTTGCACGATATTATTCTCAGCCATTTTAACACGGCTGTCCTGCGGATGATTTTCAAGAGCAATGAATACAGTTTCATCAAGTGATGTACTCGATAGCGTAGGACTTCTGTCTTCTTCTAAACCAATACTGCGTGCTTTCGCTCCGTTGCGGCTTTTAAAACCATAAACCAACCTACCCTTAACATCCGAATTGTGCTTAGGTGCACCCGCTCCAGCACGCAGAGTACTAGCGACGTCTGAAAACACAACAGCAGGAACATTTCCGTGCATTTCCGCTCGTATTGTCGGTGCGACTGTTGCGGCATCATTCCCGGTCAGAGAAGAACCGCCTTGATCGTTAAGCAGCGGAACTACCGCAGGGCGGTCAACAGTATTAAGCGTGTAGCTTACGTTTTCCGTCCAACCTTTGCCGTTACATCCTGCGGTCAAGGCTCTGTCAATGCAATTACCTTGAATGCAATATGCAGTAGGTAATGCTCCGTGTGACTCTGCTCTTAGAGTTTCTGCTTTGTCACCATAAAAGCTACCTCTGTTATTGATTGATACTGCAAAGTTGCTTTCAGCAGGGGAGTAAGCGGCTTTCCACGACGTTCCGCACGGGTCAGTATTCCGTTGCAAGCTTTCGCGCTCAAAGAGTATTTCGGGTGCGGTGAAGCCTCCAAAATCTGCGACAAGTGCGATTCTACGTCTACGCTGGGGTACTCCCCAAAACTGTGCATCGAATACTCGCCACGCAACGCTCCATTTTCTTCCCATATCATCTCCTGTGAGGCATCCTGCTGTTGGCCAGCCTTTTTGAGGGACAGGAATAGCGGGGGCTTTCGGCTCGATGACTTTGACTGTTTCTTGCAGGACTGCTCCGAAGTCTGCACCCTTGTTGGAACTGAAAGCTCCTGGGACGTTTTCCCACACCATGTATCTTGGTCTGATGTCAGCACCTGTTCTTCCTTGACGTTCATCATTATCCCTCATTTCTTTTATAATTCGTATCTGTTCCATAAACAGCCCCGAACGTTCGCCCTGCAAGCCCGCTCTCTTGCCTGCTACGGATAGGTCTTGACATGGCGAACCGCCTATTATAACATTAACAGACGTTGCAGTATAGCCGTTTATCTGCGTGATATCGCCGAGATGTTTCATTCGTTTATTCCACCTCCATAAAATCAAACAACGTTGGTACGTCTATCTTATCTTCTTCCGCTTTGCAGTATCCTACGCCGTCACGGAAATAGTCGGGGTTAAGCTCAATGCCTATTCCATATCGGCCCATTTTAATTGCAGTCATAGGAGTTGAGCCTATTCCACCGAATGGGTCAAGTACAACATCGCCCTCATTGGAGTACCTAGTGATAAGGCGTTCGATTATATCGAGTTGTAAAGGACAAACGTGCATTTGCATATCACGTCTACGCTGCTCAGCATTGAGCGTCCTCATACGGTTGATATCGTCCCAGACTGTATCGTTCCAGCTCGCAGGGGCGATTACCATAAACGACGCTGGTAATTTGTTTTCCTTGTCAAGCTTTTCTGCCAGGGCAACGTGTTCGTCATAGTTGTAAACATTGTTCTTTGAAAACTGTGTGTATACCTTTTGAAGCTTGTTCACCGAAACTTCTTTTAGCTCGTCCTTTGTCACGAGCCTATCACCGCTGGACCTCCAGTAAGCGTGAGCGTCAATCTGCCAACGTCCTCTGCTGTAATCAGCTTTGCTCTTTGTAACAGGCGTGTCTGCATAAGCCTTGCTTGTATCTGTAGGAAGCTTTCTAAAGAGCAGAACATATTCTGGGCAACCCACTCCCATTTTCGAGCCGTCCTTGCACTGTTCTGTCCAGCCAAGGCGATATGTCTGATTGTTCTCACGAACAACGTCAGTTGTAATTGTAATCCTGCCCATATAGCGGAAGCCGTGTTTCATGTAGTGCATAACAGTCAAGTCGCTGAACGGGTCAACAGTCGGCATTCCGTCGCCTGTTGCATTGCCAAATAAAATTCTGTCCTTAACGTGTATGCAAACTACTCTGCCAGGTTTCAGCACTCTCAGCAGATTAGGCGTCAAATAGTCCATTTGCTCAAAGAACCTGTCATTATCCTCGTTGTGTCCAAGGTCATTGTAGCTTGGCGTGTACTCATAATGATTGCCGAATGGGATTGAAGTTACTATCTCGTCAACGCTGTTGTCAGGCATTTGTTCAAGTTCCCATATGCAGTCATTGTTTATGTATTTGTAGTGATTGCCCTCTACTACCACTCTTTTCACTCCTATGCTTCTTTTCATTTTGTCAGAGATGTTGTCAACGCTTGACAAGCCGTTTTTGCGGACTATCTCAGCCATTTTCTCAGATTGATAGTCAAAACGTTTCCATTTGTCAAGCAGCTGCTTTTTTATCTCGTCTTCTTCGTCCATGTAAATTATATCGATTGTCACTTCATCAGTTTGCAGAAACCTATATATGCGGTGAACGGCCTGAATAAAGTCATTAAACTTGTAGTCGATACCGATAAATATTGCCCTGTGACAATGTTTCTGAAAGTTACAGCCACTTCCGGAAAGTATCTTCTTTGTCGCAAACAGCTTTATTTTGCCGTTAGCAAAGTCGATAACTCTTCGTTCTCGCAAGTCGATATCCATAGAACCATAGATATCAACAACATTTGGTATCTGTCGCTTTATCTCGTGGCGTTCTTCTTCAAGGTCATGCCAGATAATAAAGCTATCTTCTGGACTTTCAGCGATTATTTTAGCTGCTTCTGCAACACGCTGAGATATACTTTCACGCTTTATCTTCGCTTCGTCCTGCAAGCTAGCAGTAGCTTCATCGAACAGTTTACTCTGACCGAACTTATCGACCGACAACTCGTCTTTTCTGACTGCAAGCCTGTGATAGTTGATTTTTAGCTCAGGCAAATCATATCCCTCGTCAGAATATGTGGGGTTGACATCTGACGGCTTTGAAACAAATACCGCCCATGAGCTTACCCACAGCCAAAACTCTTCTTCCTTGTGAGGGTACAACGTCAAGTTGTTAGCCTTTGTGCTGTCACGTTGAAAGAAGCGCTTCAGAGCCTGCCCTGTGTCCATGATTTCAAGATATCCAGCGTAATGGATAAGTTCCTTATATCTGTTAGGGTCAGGTGTCGCGGTTGCCACAAGCTTACATGGAACGCCGTTGAACTTCTTTAGAAATTCTTGATAGGTTTTGCTGCCGAAACTTCTCAATACAGCCGCTTCGTCAAGGGAAGTAGCTGTGAAATACTTTACATCAATATCTCCGTCACGGACTCTCTCATAGTTCGTTATCATGATATCAGCTGAACACGTCCTCACCTCTGCCATGGTTTTAACATATGTAGGTGCGTCATAGCCAAGTATCTCAACAGCGTCATGAACAAATTCCTGCTTAACACCCAGAGGGCATATTATTAGGGCTTTGCCACCTTCATGAGCTATGACCTGTGTACACCATTCCAGCTGTATAACTGACTTGCCTAGTCCGAACTTGGCGAACACAGCACGCTTGCCACCTTTTACAGCCCACTTAACAATGTCACGCTGGTGGGGCTTGAGTGCCGTGTTTATTTTCTTATCTGGAACGTCAAAACCGCTGTCGGTAGCAATAGCCATTTTAGATTTCAGAAAATCTAAGTATTTCACCTATCAAATCTCCTTTCAAACTGTTTTATGCTCTTGAACTTGTTGCAGTTATCGGGAGGGCAGTTTCTTTTCTCACCCGTTGCAAGCAAATATCCGCAACACTTCTCACCATATATTTCAGTCGCATATATGCACTTGCTTGTTTTCTTGCATCTTCCTGTTCTCGTTCTCATTTCTTATGATCATCTCTTAGACCTTCCAGAAACTTCGGAATTCTGTCATCAGCATTCATAAGTCCCTGGATAACGCCTATCATTCGTATAGTCTTGTCAAGCAGCTGTTCTTTCGTCATTCCGCTCAGCTCGGACGAGGGAGAAATGACCTTGTTTATCTCGTTTGCAATGTGTATCTCTGTCTTGAAGATATCTTCCCACATCTGCATATTCTTAACACCTGCAAGGTATTTCTTCTTTAATACCGAAGCCTCATCTTTTGTCACGATAGGGACTTTGTTCTGTATATCAGCGGGGAGCTTGCTTACAAGACAGCTCATTTTGTATCTAGCGTACAAGCAGTGCATTTCCTCATAAAACATATTTTCCGACATTGACATATTTTCTGGCAAATCGCCCTCTTCTTTCAAAGCAACGATTTCAATTTGCTTTAATCTTTCATCAGTTGTTGGCATAGTAGTTTCGCCTCCTCAGCGGACCTTGCGACCCCGGCAACAAAGCCGAGGTCACGCATACGGTCAATAAATATTTTCTGTTCTTCTCTCAGTTTTCCGTCGGCATTTTTACACTCTATGAATGCCGTTTTTCCGCCTTTGGTAAAGCACACCAAATCTGAAAAGCCTTTAGGAAGTCCGTCAACCCTGCGAGGGCTGAGAAGCACCATTGATTTAAACTCTTTTGAGTAAACCATTTTCCCCTGATAGAATGTGCCTGCGTTTGTTCTGAATACAATGCTATCTTGTGAAGATAACGCAAGGCGGATTTCGTTCTGTATCTCGTGTTCTGACTTACTCATTTCTAGGCTCTCCCATAGTAATAGCAGAGTATGAGAAATGTTCCTTAGCCTCTTCATACACCTTGAGCATATCTTCGCTCAGTGTTTCCTTGAATGTATTGGTAAGCATTTCAAATGCCAGTATCCAGAACGGAACGTCATACTGATTGATGTGTGCTTCTTTTATGATCTCGCTTGTGATAATATCAATTGCCTTGAGCGAATTTACGTTGGCATTAGCAAGCGTAATTGCAATTAAATTTACAGGATTGGTGTCAATACCAATTGCCTGGCTACCTCTCATCATTTAAACCATCCTCTCTGTTTTGCTTGGACATATGCCCATTGTGGCTTATATCCTCTCATTTTTGCAAACGCAAACAGTTCTTGAAGCGTCTTGCAATCCTTGGCGGATTTGTATTCCTTGACCTTGTCATCTGCTTCTTTGCGCTTGCTTTCCTTTATTTCTTCAAGCTCTATCTGCTTGATATTTTTTATTTCCTGCCTTGTCAGTTCCTCAGCCGCTCCACAATATGGACATTTCTTTGCAGACGTTGGTCTATATGTAGCAAAGCATTTTGAACACTGCCGTATCTGTAGCGTGCCGTCTGTGTTATATTCCTTTTCAGGCTTCGGAACGCTGTTTAAGCTCCACTCTCTGTCATCATCAGGCAAGCCGTGTCGCTTGTAGTTGTTGACGTGATCGAGAATTATTGCCGTCTTGCCCTCTTTCGGGCGCATACACCGCATAGCTTGCTGGATAAACAGCGTTAAGCTCATTGTCGGTCTTAACAGTATGCAACACTCGCAGTCAGGGCAATCGAAGCCCTCTGATATCAAATCAACGTTGCAAAGAATTTTTATTTTTCCTGCCCTGAAATCGTCTGTAATGCGTTCTCGCTCGCTCTTAGGTGTATTGCCGTCAAAGTGTACGGCATTAATTCCAACCGCTCTGAACGCTTCTGCAACGCTCTCAGAGTGCTTAACGGAAGAACAATAGCATATCGTTTGAAGTCCGTCGGCATATTTGCGATAGTTCGCTATAACATCGCCAAACACCGCTCTCGAGGAAAGTAGCTCAGCTGCTTGCTGTGGGTCAAAGTCCTTGCCCTTGCGTTTGAGTGCCGATAGGTCAGCTACGCTCGGTGCGAAGTACCTATAAGGGGATAAATATCCCTGAGCAATAAGCTCTTTGGCGGTAATGCCTACCACCATATCGTCAAAGCAATCTTTAAGTGGCTTGCCGTCAAGTCTGCTTGGCGTTGCGGTCAGTCCAACTACGAATGCCTTTGGAAAGCGTTCAAGTATTCTCTGATACGTCCTAGCCGTTATATGGTGGCACTCGTCAATGACAATGAAGTCAGGCACTTTGTACTGTTCTGGGTGCTTGTCAAGAGCATTTGCAAGTGTGGCGACCATGCCCACAAGAATTGTGTTGCGCTGAATATCAAAGCGGTCAAATGTTGCTATGGTTTGATCGAGCAGTTCTTTTCTGTGTACCAAAAACCACACTGTGTTGCCCTTGTCCTGTGACTTGTCAGCCATATATGCGAATATGGCTGTCTTGCCAGAGCCTAACCACAGGGCGCAACTGCGCAAATGCGCTTTCGCCCTGTACTCATAAGCCTCCTTACTTCATTAATAATTTTGTTTTGATAGTTTCTTAAAGTTAGCATTGTTTTCACATCAGAACGGCACGTCGTCGCCATTGAATATTTCCTCAAATCCGTCAATGCCAAGGCTCTGCGTTGCAGGTGAGCTATTCTGATTTGGTGCAGGCTGTGGAGATACATTTTGTGGCGGTGTATTCTGCTGTGGTGCGCTCTGTGATGGAGCTGAACTGTTTCCGCCCTGCTTTGGTTCACCTGTGAATGAAACGTTATCAACATAAACCTCTGTCACATAGTGCTTTGTGCCGTTTTTATCATCGTATGTACGGCTTCTTAGCTGTCCCTCAAGGGCTATCATTCTACCCTTGCCGAAATAGTTATTGATAAACTCGGCAGTCTTTCTCCACGCAACGCAGGTGATGAAATCCGTCTGTTTTTCTTCGCCCTGCTTGGTGTAGTTTCTATCAACGGCTACGTTAAATGACAGCACTGCTGCCCCGTTTGTTGTTTGCTTGAGTTCAAGCTCCTGGGTAATTCTACCCATTAAAATAACTTTGTTAAGCATTTGTATCCTCCAAATCTCTTGCGTCAACTATTCTGTCAAGTATCTTGGTGTCCTTGCACCAATCACACCTCTCACACCTTTCGGCTGGATCCTCGACTGTTTTCAACCTTGCAAAGTGCGGTGTGCGTTCCTCGACAAACGCAAGTTTTTCGTCAAGCCATTCTTGTGGAACCGCGAACACATTAAAATCTGTGTGCTTTTCTTTTGTGGCGGCGGCTATGAAGAACGGCAACTTTTTGCCTGTATTCTGACGAACTATTTCCTGATAGATAGCTCCCTGAATGTCATATCCCCAGTATCGAATGAAGCTCTGTCTCTGTTTTTCTGTATCATTCCAAAGCTTTTCAAAGTCCTTGACGACCTTTAGGTCAACGATTGCCTTGTCAGGGTGATAGCTGTCTATCTTTATCTTGTATGGCACATCTGCGATTTTACCCGTCATAATGACCTGCTTTTCGCCTGCCATATACTTCATAAAAAGCTCGTCATTCTCCACACGCTGGATAATGCTCTCAGCCTGTACATAATCAGATTTAAGCGTTCCGTCACGCTTAAACAACTCTGGGTGCTGAGCCTTGAAAACGTCAAGTGTTCCCTCAAAGTGAGCGTCAACGTATGAGCCTACGAGCAGAGCAGTTGAACTGTCACGCTTGTAATCACCTGCAATGTCCGCAAGGGTTCTTTCCTCACAGTCGCAGAAGCTCTTGAACTGTGAGCAGCTCATGTACTCAAGGTTGGCCTGCTGGGAGAAGTAATTTTCACTTGTCAGTTGTATCACAGATATGTCACCTCCAGATCATCGCTGTCCGTTGTGCGAGTTGCGATAAACTGCAAGCCCTTTTCTTTACACTTCTCATAAAGTGCAAGTCTATTCTTTTCGGAAAGCTTCTCAGCTCCGTCAATCAGAATTATCTGTAGGCTGTTAGGCTTGCTGAGGGCAACATCAACGCAAAGCTGTAACTGTTCACCCTCTGACAGATTGCTGACGGGAAGTCCATTTATGAGAGGTATGCCGTCTTTAACGGTCAACCCCTTAACAGGTATTGTTGCTGTCTTAAGTATCTCGCCTGGAAGCTCTCTTGCAAGCTCAATCTTGCATGTGAGTGCCTTAGAATGTTCTTCAAGCGTTTCAAGTTCGTTCTGCATTGATTTCATACGTTTGTATTCGTTGAGGTGCTTCTTCATTTCCTCGGCTGTCTTGACCTCAGCTTGCATTGCAGATATGTCAACAAGCTGCTTGCCTGTGTATTCATCGGCTACCTTGATGTCGCTGTCAAGCTTTGCGACTTTCTCCCTGTATTCGCTTTCAAAAATCTTAGTCTTGTCTGCTATCTTGTCTGAAAGCGAATTGAGCTTGTCCTCAGCCGCCTTGATTTCGGCTTTTTTGCGTTCGATATCGCTAGTCAGCTGCTCACGTTCTGCTGCGATAGCAGATTTCAGATTGCTTACTGCTATTTCCATTTCAGCCTGGAAACCTCTGACCTTGTTGTCATAGCTATCTTTGAAGAGCTTCGCCCTCTCGATGCGAGAGTTGTACTCCTGAGCCTTTGTTATCTTCGTATAGGCTTCGGATAGGTCATATGCTTCCCACTTTTCAGCCTGGAAGCACTGTGGGATATCCTTTGCGATATCAGATATAAACGCTGTTTTGTTGCGTATTTCTCTATTGATATCCTGCCTTGTCTGGAAGTAAACGCCCTTTTCGGACTGGATATCGTTCAGAACCTGTAAGATGTTCTGCTGATAATCAACACCTTGCGGAATTTCGCCAAACTTCTCCTTTATCCAATTTAAGTCCCAATCGAACTCAATGAGGTCAAGAATAATTCTGTTCTGCTCCTGCCTTGACATCTGTGTGAACCTAACAGGGTCAATCTGCAATGGCGTGAACAGCTCTCTGACAAATGCTTCGGGGCTTTGAACAGGTTTGCCGTCCTGTCTGATGTTCTTGTAGTCTGCCTGATTGACACGCTTCTTGCGGTCAATAGTCAAACCTGTGTCGGTCTCAATGAAGATTTCACCTTCGTTTTCGCCATTCTTTATAACGTAATCACGGCTACTGTCATTGGTGAGAGCATACTTTATGCTGTCGATTATAGATGTCTTACCTACGCCGTTTGAGCCGGTAACTTCTATTGAGCGTCCGTCCAGTTCTGTTTCAGAAATGCCAAACAGATTTTTTATATGAATTCTCGTAGTTTTCATTTACAGTACATCCTCCACTTCTCTCATTGCAGGCTTTGAAGAGTCCTCAACTTCGCCTTCGACCTGCACACCCATAAGCGTTTCCGGGCAGTGAACCCTTGCGAAAAATGATGCTGCACGATATGCTAACATCTGCTCGGGCATATTTCTCCACTTAGAGTTGGAAGTCCACCCCTCTGCTTTTGCCATAGCCATTGTGACTGTCGTTCCCTCAAGCACATCGCCGTCTTTGTCAGTTGCCTTGACGTAACAGCCTCTGTCGTCAGTACCTTTTGTGCCGACGTAAATCACCTTTACGTCTGTAAATTTTGCTCGGATAAAGCTCAGGCAAGCTTGCCCGCTCCAGCTTGGCTTGCCCTTGACCACGAACATCGATTGCATGACCATCATTGGGCTTACTCCCATACGATTAGCCATGTCAATGGCTATTGCGGTATCAGCGACCTTACCCTTGTACGCCTGCGGTATGATGTCCGCTTTGCACAGTTCGCTTGCCATTTTGAAATATTTGCGGAAATCTGAGATAATTCCCGTGTCAGTATGCGATGCGAGCTGTGTCTGTGTCTGCGTAGGTATCTGTCTGATTTCCGCCTGGTTTATGTCGATAATTTCGTTATCCATTATATTTCTCCTCTCTTATCATTGTGAACGTGTGTTCTTTGTAGCAAAACCACATTTCAGTTGTTTTATATACATCATCACCGATGTGATTGTATGATGTAACAGTGTGCAGTGGCGAATATACTGCATCTGCAAGTGCCTTGAAATCGTCCTCGCGCGCGAAAAGTTCAATACGTCCGCTTGCGGTTGCATTGTATATTGCTCTGACGGCAGGGAAGTTGCAATCATCGGCTATTTGTGCAAGAGTATCAACGCTGGTGATTATGCTGTTCAACTTTTCGATTGCTGTCATTTCGCCCTCTTCTTTCCAATAACGCTGGTTCTGCCAGCTTAAAATCTCTGCAAGGATAACGCCTGCTACTCTCCAAACAGCCTTTTAAGTGTTTGCAGTCAAGGCAAGAGTAGTTAGTCACTTTGCTCACCGTCCGACCTTATCAATGATTTTAACTTCTGGCAACTTATGCCCGCATTATATGCAGCTGTACATTGTTTGTCCATAGTGGAAAGCAATCCAGCAATATCCAACAGCAACTTATTGAATTCCTTGCCAATTAGACCGACTTTTGCGTGTGAGTCTGTCTGTTTATCAGAATATACAACAACAGGGATTAGCGAAGATAAACAATCGCCATATGATAATTTTTTCTTCTTTGGCCAGCAATATATTGAGGTATTGTCACGATAATACGGCCAAGTATTAACTTCCGTAGGTTTTTCTGGGTCCCAATTTAGTTCACGCTGTTCGCATTCTCGCATAAACGTGTCATAATCTGTCTGTGTCTTTAGACGAACTTTAAACTTGCCAGCTATAAATCCGTCCCAATCAAATGCTGGTTTGGCGGTATTGATTATGTACTCTGCAAAAAAGAGTCTACAACCGGTCCCGGAAAGGGGACAATTCCCACAGTCATTTTCTACACAGCATTCCGCCGCCTTTACAATTTCCTCGTCCGTGAATTTCTTATCCATTGCCGTCACCGCCGTTTCCTATCCTCGTAAGCTCCTCTTTCACCTCAAGCATTGCCCGATATGACTGTCCCATGTCAAAGGCTTTCTGTTCTTCATCTTCCATACGTTCGTAAATGTCCAGTATCAGCTCGCAAGCCTTGTAAGCCTTTTGAGCTTCTTGACAAATCTGCGTTTTTACGCTATTATCAAAGTGTATGTTATCGGTATCTTTTGATACCTCCGAGCTTGTGCTGTTGGCAGACAGTGCAGGCTCAGTTTCTTTTATGTAGCGGGTAAGATATCTGCCGCATGTAAAATTTTTTTTGCTAAGAGGACAGTGTGCACAGTTCTCATCTGCATTAGTGCAAAACTCCACCGCCTTTTCAAACTCCTCTTTCGTTATCATCGTTATCCTCCCATTCAAAGTGTATCTTCACAACTTCTATCATTGCAAGATACTCCTTAGCGTATTTGCTATCTCCGTGAGTATCTTTTACTTTCTTGGCGAATTCTTCAAGATTTCCGTTGAAGCAACCACACGCAACGCCAATATCACCATTTTTGCATTTAAAAAATGTAGTGCTTCGGCAAGCAGAGCCAAGCCCCTTGGCACAAACATAATCAGCGTTGCCGCAGACCCAAGCGTTGCCGCAGACCCAAGCGTTGTCGTAGACCTCAGCGTTGTCGCAGACCTCAGCGTTGTCGAACACATTAGCATCATCATATACATTTGCATTACCATATATTTCAGCGTTATTGAAAACTTTTGCGTCGCCGAAAACCATAGCGGTGTCGCAGACCCTAGCGTTGTCGCAGACCTCAGCGTTGCCGTAGACCCAAGCGTTGCCGCAGACCCAAGCGTTGTCGTAGACCCTAGCGTTGTCGCAGACCCAAGCGTTGTCGCAGACCCTAGCGTTGTCGCAGACCTCAGCGTTGTCGCAGACCCAAGCGTCGCCGTTCTGACTTAGGTTCTTTTCGTCTTCAACGTATCCGCCCAATTCACCAGCTTTGACATTTCCAAACGATACCAACGCTTTTATACGGAATAGTTTTCTGCCGAAACGTATTTTGGTGTCCGTTGTCAGTTCATATTTTTTCCCCATTCTCGATTTCCTCCCACTCAAAGCGACCTTTGCCGCTGTTACGCCACTGACCGATACCTCTCAACTTGCCGTAGTCTAGCCACTCTCTTACGGCTGTTTCCATATCGTCTTTTAGAATATCGATAGTAAACTCAACTGTTGCTCCTGCAGGCACTGTCTCAGAGTGTGCCAGTGCAACACGTTCGCCCTGCGGTGTGCTTGCCCTCAATGGTCTCTGGCATTCACCCATACCGCACTTGAATTCGTATGGGATTTTTCGTTCCTCGACGAAAACCAGTCCGTCGATTTCTTTCTTGTACGCCTTGATTTTTGAACTTGCGGTGCCTGATACCTTTTTTAACACTCCACAAGCGTCCTTGAAAAATCCCTTGACCTGATAGTCCCATAGAAACGGCGTGCCGTCTTCCAGTGTCGGGAATACCGTCATAGATTTTTCGACCACTTCCGCTACACCAAGTGCGGCTATCTCTTCCTCACGGCTCTTTGCGTCAGGGGCTTTCGATGCGATGTACTCATCGTGGATTGTGGTTGTTGCGTTTGCTGTTCCCAGAATTTCCTCTGTGAACGTCAGTTTCACTTTGATTTTTTTCATGTTTTTGACCTCCGTTAAATGTTAAATTTATTTTTTTCCCTTGCTTTTCGATGCCATACTGTGCCAAACTACGCCTTTGCTAGTCACTGCAGTTCCTTTGCTAATCACTGCTATGCCCTTGCGTCGCTATGCTGTTCAATGCCTTAGCCAATCAATGCCATTTCTTTGCATAACCCCGCCAATCTGCGCCCTGCTATGCCTTTGCCTCTCGTTGCGTGTCAAAACTTCGCCTAACCTTTGCTTATCGAAACTCAGTTTAGCTTCGCCTTTGCCTATCAAAACGGTGCTGTACATACCTAGCCCTAGCTACGCAATATTTTGCCAGGCCTTTGCGTGGCTGTGCGGTGCCCTTGCAATTCGTTGCTTATCGACGCTAGGCCGTTGCTTTGCTGTCCAAATCAACACCTTCGCATTTCGTAGCCGTTCACAGGTTCGCTTTGCCGTAGCCAATGCCATTCATAGCAAATCCGTTGCGTTGCAAATCTAAACTCTGCCGTCGCTTTTTTCATCGTGACTGTCATCATCACAGCTACTACGTTTCTGTTCCCATTTGTGCTGGTCTATGATACATGCTATGAACAGTATCACGGCATAGAAAACTGTCAGTATCACGATTGTTGCGCCTATTATGCAGGCTATGAATGTACTATCCGCCATTTTACCACCTACCTTTTGTGGAAATCTCGACCTTGACCACAGGTTTTGAAGCTTCCTTGATCGCCTGCTCCAGCTCCTCACGAACTGTGTCTTCTGCGGTTTCTTTTATATTTCGATACAGTCCGTAGATTGCCAATGCAAATAGCACCGTACATAACGCTATTGCAGCCACGAATCTGACGATCTCTAACGTTGCTATCATGTTATTCATTTCTTTACACTCCTTTCTTTACAATACCTGTCGAAAACTTCGGCAGGGTCTATTCCTATGATTTTGCAATACAAGTAGATTTCATTTACTTGCATTGAGCCAAACTGCTTTTCTCGCTGGCTTAACGCTGACTGCGTAATACCTGCACGTTTGGCTGCCTTTTCTTGCGTGAGACCTTTCTCGGCTCTTGCAGATTTAAACACTCGTGACATCACATCATCTGCTGTTATTTTCTTTGCTGGCATTTAACATCACCCTCTGTATCTTGCCGCAGCAAAGTCAATGCACATTTCCGCAACATATCTCAGTGACGTTTTGCTTTTGAATGCAAGTTCACGGAGCATTGTGTAATAATCTTCACCGATCTGAATGACCTTTGTCGGTTGCTTTTCCTCAGGGAAGATATAAAATGTGTCTGATGTGTCGTCAAAGATTTCTTTTGCTTGTGGTATCTCAACACCGAGAAGTTCACAAAGCTTGAGTTCCGTTGCCTTGTCCTTTATCGTTGAGCCGTTTATCCAACGATAAATACTTCTCACGTTTACGCCACACAGCTTAGCAAATTCCTTGTAAGTTATGTGCTTGTCCTGACAATAGTGGACAATAAGCTTGCCGTACATTGTTCTCCCTCTCCTCTCTAAAGCTCTATGTGTAGAGCCGCTGAAATAGCTTTCGCCACGTTATCTGAGCGATCTCGGCTATCTGTGTTACTCATGAACACGTTTATTGTGTTCTCGCTGTAACCTGTCAGTTTAGCGAGATCCTTTCTCGTCATGCGGCGGAGCTTAAGTTCTGCATAGACTTTTGCAACGAAATTCTGATAGTTCACTTTATCACCTCCGATATTGGCTTGTTGAGTTTTAACAAAATGAAGATTTCATTTTCATCTTTCAACCTGTTAGCAAGAGCTTTCTGTTCGTCAGTTTCAGGGTTTTTAAGCTGCCATTCTTCAAAAGCGGTGTATCCATGCTTCTTTAGAATATTGCACACCGTTGTTTTACCAGTTGCGCCTTGCTTGCCCGAAACAATGATAGGGATATCCCTCATTGCAATTAAGAAATCTTTCTCAAAGTATCTTGCCAACACATACTCAATGCTGTTAATTTTCAAACTTTGTTCACCTCCAAAACACATAAATTTTGTAAAAGAACCTTGACAAACAAGGCAAATTGAGCTATTATATAAGTGCGACCAAATATAATATAAACGAGCTATTTTGAAAATTGGGACTTTCAATATGGCTTGGTTTTGTGCTGTCTTTTTTGTATAATTTCTTTTACAAACTTATTATATTTCATCAATTGAGGAATGTCAAGGCTTATTTCATCATTTGATGAAATATTGGCGTATATTACAAAATAAGACCGATATATTTGTTCATTTGTTACATAATTTACAAGGCGGTCATAAAAATGAATGAATTTATAAGTACATTAACAGAATTGCTTCACGAAAAGGGAATAAGCAAGAACAAAATGCTTACAGATTTAAAGCTTAGTAAAAACTCTTTTGTCAATTGGGAAAAGCGTGGCAGTGTACCTAATGCAGAAACACTACAGTTAATTGCTAATTACTTTGGCGTTTCTGCCGATTATCTTTTAACAGGCAAAGAAAAAACCTCTGCAGGCATTGAGCTGTCCGCAGAGGAAATAAAAATTATTGAATTAATCAGAAGTCTTTCAGACGAGAAAAAGGAAATTTTCAAGAAGTTTTTAAATTCACTTTAAATGGGAGGTGTAGTTATGCTCCAAACAATACTTGTGTTGCTTATCATTGTTGCGGCGTTTGCGTTGACAATGGTAATTTTAAAAGTGCAGGAAAGGCACATCAGAGAAGACGGGGCAAATTACGAAGAATATGTTTACAAACGTGATCTTCGCAAGAATAAAAATGAGCAAATTGCTGCAATAGTGCTACTTATAGTAGGCTGTATAGCAACTATTGCTATCGGAATAGCAATTAATTAAAAAATTAGGAGGAGATATTATGAAAAAAATTATAACAGGGGTAGTTGCACTTACAATGGCGTTAAGTATGACAGCTTGCAGTGATAGTGGCGAGAATAATAACAGTACGACAACGTCAACTGCAACCGAAACTACTACGACGACAGCTATCACCGCAGAGTCAACAACAACTACTACTGTCACAACTACAGCAGAAATTACAGCAGCTGAGACTTCATCAGTTACAGAAACAAATGATATGGAGTTTTTAGGTGATTATTCAACTGACGATGGAACTTACGTAAAGGCGTATTCAAATGGTTCAAATAGCATTCAATTCAACGTAAGTCTCCCAAACGATACAGCAGACAATAATGTGCAACGATTTGAAACAACGAGTTCTGGCATTTGCGATGGTATGGTTGGTGAATATGGTGCTCCAAATTATATAGATTGGTGGGTCTTCTGCGATAACAAAGTAGTTTTTGCTACGAAAAGTGAAAAACAAGCGGACGGCACATATTCATTCAGTGGTGTGTCATGTGCGGATAGCAAATATCAAGCAGCGATTGATGATTTTAAAAATAAATACGTAAAATAAAAAAAGCCAACTCAAATGAGTCAGCTCAGAACTATGTACCCTTTGTTTGTTTTTGCTTCAGATCCTCTCCTTGTTCCTTGGCGAGTTCAACTAATTTGTTTAGCGCCTTTTCTAACCCGTCAGGGGATAAGGATCTCAGCTTTTCAATCATTTCTAGCTCTTCGTCCGTTATCTTCATATTAGACCATTCCTTTCCCTTTTCACATAATAATACAATAAGACCAATATATTGGCAATAAAATTCCACTAAACAGGAATTTATTTGTGAATTACAACCAAATCTGCAAGTTCACATTTGAAGAAAATTACCAAAAGCACTATGGTGTCTATTCTTGGTACACTTTCACCTGTTTCGATTTTCGACAAGGCGGATTTGCTAACACCTGTTCTTTCCGCAAGCTCAACGAGAGTTAGACGTGCTCTCTTTCGCAATTCTTTCAGTTTAATTTCGTAGAGTGGCATTTTATATCACCTCGGGGTTAGCATACCCAAAGTTGATATAATTATTATAGAACATTTGTTCGATGTATCTAGTATATCCTATATTACGACGATTGTCAATAGGAATTTTAAACCTGTCCGCATTTTTGTACTACATAGAAGAAGGAGCATAACCATGGGATTACGTTTTAGAAAATCAATCAAACTTGGCAACAGTGTGAAGCTGAACATCGGCAAAAAAATCCGTCAGCATGAGTGTTGGTGGAAAGGACGCCCAGAACGCAGGCTACGAGCCTTGCAAGGTGTGCGGCGGATAACACCCCATAATAAAAAAACGCCCCCACAGAGCGACCTGTGAGGGTGTGTACAACACCGACAAACCACAGCAAATGGACAGTAGGGTAGTACCCTATTATCTTAACATAAAATTTTGAAACTGTCAAGAGATATTAGGAGGAATTATCATGGCAACAGCAAAAAAATTACCGAGTGGAAACTACAGAGTAAGGGCATATGACAAAGCAACAGGGAAGTACAAATCCTTTACTGCCAAAACTAAGAAAGAAGCCGAGTTAATGGCGGCAGAGTGGCTGAACAGCACTCAACAAAGCGAGGACGAAAAAACGTTTCAGCAAGCTGCAGAGGAATACATTGAGATTAAAACACCTGTTCTATCGCCTACCACGATACATGAATACAAATCGGAACTCAGAAACCATTTTGACAGATTTGCAAATATGCGGTTAAATGATATTACGCCACAACTTGTGCAGGATTGGGTGAACAGCATTGCTGCCGTAAGGTCTGCGAAAACTGTAAGAAATGTATATGGCTTCTTCACAGCGGTAATGACCTATCATGATGTTGATATTAAACTCGGCAAAATACGCCTACCACAAAAAACTAGAACGTTTAAAAACTTGCCTGATGCTGAAACAATTATTGAACTGTTTCGTGGCACAGATATTGAAATACCAGTGTTGCTTGCAGTGTGGGGCGGATTGCGAATGTCAGAGATACAGGGAATACGCCGCAAGGATATAACTGGAGATATCTTAACATTGTCACAGGTGCGTGTTATGGTTGGCAATAAGCTGACAGTAAAGAAGCAAGCAAAAACATACAAAAGCAATCGACAAGTAAAACTTGGCAAGCCGCTTGTTGAGTTGATTGACGCATTGGAGCTAAATCCTGATGACTATGTTGTGCAATACAACCCTAAGCGAATATATGACAGACTCGTAAAAATCACAAGGTCATCAGGGTACTATATCACTTTCCATGACTTGCGGCACATAAGTGCAAGCGTTATGGCGAAGCTGAATATTCCCGATATATACGCAATGGAGCGGGGAGGTTGGAGTAATACCAGCACACTAAGGTCAGTTTATCAGCAGACTTTCGATGATGATCGCCAGCGCGTCGATAAGGTCATCGACGAATATTTCCAAAGCATATATGACACAAAACATGACACGAAAAAAATATAAAATAGCGTAAAATCGTGCATTGAAAGCTGATTATAGCAGGTTCAAGTCCTGTCACCCGCACCATA